>Ga0197142_1001000_pt1 | contig 26043 bp, 26 predicted proteins | sample GBS60_MetaG_FD_148614 | JGI IMG/M metagenome (GOLD analysis project Ga0197142, IMG submission 148614) | Sediment microbial communities from Great Boiling Springs, Gerlach, Nevada, United States - GBS 60_MetaG | ecosystem: Environmental > Aquatic > Thermal springs > Hot (42-90C) > Sediment... | reverse complement strand
CGTCTTTACCCAATTGGCAAAAATGGTTTGATCTTTATCGGGGAAAAGATTATTTTAATGGATCATAACCGCCTTTGGAAAAAGGATGGCAGCGAATGATTCGTTTTAGTCCTAAAAATAATCCTTTCAAAACTCCGTATTTTTTAACTGCCTGGTAAGTATATTGAGAACAAGTAGGAATAAAACGACAGACCTTATCTGTCAAGAAAAGTTGTCTTGCAATTGCTCCATGAAAAAAAGAAGTTTTTTGATAGAAGCGGATAAGTTTTAAAATAAGATTTTTAATCATATTAAAATTTTATTGTTATTGTTACTTCTCCTTTTATCTCTTTTCTTTTTTTTAATTTTTCTAAAACCTGCAAAAGATTCCCTCTGATAAATTCTTCATAAATTTTTGTCATCTCACGGGCGATTGAGATCTGGGCAGTCGGGTTAATTTGGGAAATAATTCTTAAGGTCTCAATTAATCTTTGGGGTGATTCAAAAAACACAATGGTTGGTTTTTCTTTTTGGATTTTAAGATTAGATAAATTTTCAAAAAGTCTTTTTTTCTCACTTGATTTCTTTTGCAAAAAGCCTAAAAATAAAAATGGCTTACTGGGTAAACCGGAGGCAATCAAAGCGCTTAAAATTGATGAGGGACCAGGAATAGGAATAACTTTTATATCATTTTTTATTGCTTGTTTGACTAAAAAAAATCCCGGATCAGAAACAACAGGTGTGCCAGCATCAGATATTAGGGCTAGATTTTTTCCTGATAAAAGTCTTTCTAAAATTTTAGGAACAATTTGGAGTTGATTTTCATCAGATAAATGAATTAATTGTTTTTCAATCTGATAATGGGAAAGTAAAATATTTGCTTTATTAGTTGATTCACAAATTATCCCATCAACTTCTTTTAAAACTTTTGCCGCCCGAAAGGTTATATCATCTAAATTACCAATTGGGGTTGAGACTAAATAAAGTTTGCCAAAATAAGATTTTTTCATAACTATATTGTAAAATATCCTTATGAAAATCTCCATTATCACTCTTTTCCCAAAAATGATTGCTTCTTTTTTTGAAGAAAGCATTGTTAAAAAAGCAAAAGATAAAGGATTGGTTGAAATTGAGCTTATTAATCTTCGTGATTTTGCTTTGGATTCTTATGGTACAGTTGATGACCGACCTTATGGGGGAGGAGCAGGGATGGTGCTGAGGGTTGATGTTTTGTATGAAGCATTAGAAAAAGTTAAAAGTCAAAAGTTAAAAGTTAAAAGTTTAAGTGAAAAGTTAAAAGTTGTCTTAACCTCTCCAAAAGGCAAAGTTTTTAATCAGGAAAAAGCAAAAGAATATGTAAAATTAAACCATCTAATAATTGTTTGTGGTCATTATGAAGGAGTTGATGAACGGGTTTTAAATTTTATTGATGAGGAGGTGTCTTTGGGTGATTTTGTGATGACCGGTGGAGAAATTACCGCAGCAACCATCACCGATGCGGTTTGCCGCTTGGTGCCCGGAGTTTTGAAAAAAAAAGAAGCCTCAAGAATCGAAAGTTTTTTTGAGGTTCCGGTTAATAAATTAATTGAAATTGTTGGTGAAGATAAAATTTTGAAAAAATTAAAAAAAAAGGGGGTAAAGAAAGTAAAACTTTTAGAATATCCCCAATATACAAGACCTGAAAATTTTTTAGGTCTTAAAGTACCAAAAACCCTGCTTTCCGGCAATCATAAAGAAATTGAAATTTGGCGATTTAAAAAAGCGTATGAGGAGACAAAGAAGAAAAGAAAGGACTTGTTGAAATAAATATAACTACTATCTATTGTCTTTCTTTTGTTACCTTATGCCCTCCAAACTGCTGGCGTAAGGCTGATAAAATCTTCCCGGTATAGGTTGGATTTTTTTGGGACTCAATTCTAAATTGTAATGCTTCCTCGATAACTTTTGTTTTAATATTCATTTCTTTTGCTGTTTTAACGGTCCATTCTCCCTCACCAGTATGGGCAACAATACCGGAGATATCATCCAAATCATCGCCATAAATTTCTAAAGCTTTTTCCAACCAACCAATTAATCTTGACTCTATTACCGAACCATGATTATAAACTTCAGCAACTTTTTTAAGATTTAATCTATATTTTGCGTGTTTTAAAATAGTAAAACCTTCGGCGATTGCTTGCATCATTCCATATTCAATGCCATTATGAATCATTTTGACAAAATGACCGGCGCCCGGACCCTCAAAAAATTGATAACCAGAAATTATTGATAAATCGGCAAAAAGAGGTTCTATCTTTTCAAATATATTCCTTTCCCCACCAATCATCAGTGACGCTCCGTATCTTGCACCGCTTGGACCACCAGAAACCCCAACGTCGACAAAAAAAATCCCTTTTTCTTTCAATTTTCTAAATCTTTTAATTGAATCTTTATAAAAAGAATTCCCGCCGTCAATTAAAATATCACCTTTTTTAAGCCAATTAATCAATCCTTTTTTGCCAAAAATAACTTCATCAATTAATTCACCGGCGGGAAGCATTAACCAAATAATTCGCGGGGGGGGTATTTTTTTAATTAAATCTTTTAAAGAATAAACTCCTTTTAAACCTTCATTTTCCAAATTTTTAGTTATTTCTGGGGTTCTATTATAGCCGTAAACCAACCAGTTTCTTTCTAAAAGACGAAGAGCCAAGTTTTTGCCCATTTTTCCTAATCCTATAAAACCAATTTCTTTTTTAAAATGTTTGTTTGTTTCAGGTAATAAATTATCAATATATTTTGACTCTTCAACCGGTTCAAGGGTTTCAGGAAAATATTCTCGCAAAACTATAGTGTTTTTTTGCCATTCATTAATTATTGGATCAATATAGCGCCACATTGATTCAATTTCCCTACTGGAAACAAAAAGGGTTTGGTCGCCAATAATGCAATCGTATAAAAGCTTTTCATATTCTTCGGTATACTGGGGTTTTTTATCTTCTTTTCTTAAGTAACAAATGCATTGACGTTTTTCCACTTGGAAAATAAGACCGGGTTTTTTTCGCCAAAACTCAAAAGAGACTCCTTCTTCGGGTTCAATTGAAAAAATAATTTTGTTTTGCGGGTGTTCTTTGTTTTTTAAAAAAATAAAATTTGGCATTGAGTGTTTTAAATAGATAATAATTTCTTTTCTTTGTTCCTTAAGACGTTTGCCGCTTTCCAGAATAATTGGAACACCTTGCCAGCGAGAAGATGATAAAAAAGCCACGCTTTTAAAATAAGTTTCGGTTTTTGAACCGGGATCAACGCCTTCAATTTTTTTATATCCCTTATATTGAGCTCTAAAGGTAAATTTTTTAATTTCATTTGATTTAAGAGGTAATAATGTTTCCAAAATTTCTTCCCGTTTTTTTCTTAAACAATCAGCATTAAAATCTTTTGGTCTATCCATTGTAATTAATGCCAACATCTGTAATAGATGGTTTTGGCCAACGTCCCTTAAAGCTCCCACACCATCATAAAAAGCGCCACGTTGCTCAACCCCTATTTTTTCCCAAAGTTTAATTTCAATTTTTTCAATAAACTTATTATTCCAGTTGTTTTCAAAAAGATTGTTTGAAAATCTAAACACCAAAATATCCTGCAGGGCTTCTTTGGCTAAATAATGATCTATTCTATATATCTGTTTTTCCTCAAAAAGCTGATAAAGTAACCGGTCCATTTTTTTTGCTGTTTTCATATCCTTACCAAAAGGTTTTTCGATCAAGATACGAGTACAATCACTGGGTTTATTAAGATTGGCGTCGGCGATTTTTTTTAAAATTATTTCATATAAATATGGCGGCACTGCTAAATAAAATAATTTATTAGAACAACTCCCCCAAAAATCATCTTGTTTTTTTAACTTCTCTTTTAATAATAAATAATCAGATTCATTTTGGAAGAAACCGCTATGGTAAGAGAAAATTTTTGTAAAGGACTGGTGTATTTTTGTTTGTTTTTGCTCTTTATTGATAAAAATTTCGGATATTTTTTTGTGAAATATATCATCATTCATTTTTTGCCGAGAAAAACCAAAAACTTTAAAGTGCTTGGGTAAAACATTTTTATTAAATAAGTTAAAAAGCGCGGGAATAATTTTTTTTTGCATTAAATCACCGGTGGCTCCAAAAACAACCAAGATGGTGGGTTGATTTAATTTTTTCGGATTCATTTTATTTTAAAATAACTTCAAATTTTTGGTCTTCTTTGTCTTTTTTTAATTTTATTAATTGAATACATTATTCTTTTATGAAGATCAATATTTTTAATCCGGGCAAATCTAAGAACAGCAACCAAAATATCACCCAGCTCCTGATCATATCTTTCATCTTTTTGAGCGGCAATATTATTTGGTTTTTTTCCATGCGCCGCTAAATAAGCACGGGCCATCTCACCAATTTCTTCCACCAAAGATAGAATCAAAATTGAGCCAAACTCTTTTGATTCTTTCCATTGCTTATCAATGTCTTCAAGCTTTTTGTAATAATAGCCAAAAAGAGAACGAATTTTTCGGGCTTTTTTGGGAATTTTCATATTTATATTTTATCATCTTATTATTTTTTAATTATTATTTTTCAAAAAAATAAATTGAACCAAAACAAAATAAGACAACATAATAAAAAACATAGCTAAGCTAAAATCTTGTTGTAAACCAAAATTATTTTTTAAGAAATGACCCAAAAAAGTTGATTGATGAGGAAGAAAACCCAACTTAATTGGTAAAATATTTTTAAGGTTAATATCAAAATAAATTTTTAAAATTTCTGTTATACCGTTTTTTACCAAAGAAGCGCCCAAAATAATGATTAAAAACTCAGTTATTTTATAAACCCTACTGACTGAAAACCACAAAAAACCAAGATAGGCAAAGATTCCAAAAATAAAAGAAACAAAAAACCCAAAAATTAAACCTAAAAAATTTTCTATAAATTTAGAGAAAAGGGAGGCGGTGGCAGTAAATAAGGCAATTTCAAAACCTTCCCGAACAACAAAAAAGATAATGGTAAGAAATAAAGAAAGATCAAAAATGTTTTGTTTAAGTTTTTGGTGGCTTTTAATGATATCTTTTGACCGATGCAAAACAAAAAAACGGTGAAGAGAAAAAACTACATAGACAATAAAAAAACCGGAGAAAATTGAAAGATAAGATTCTAAAATTTCGGCGTTTTTTTCTGTTAAAACAAAAGCGGCTTTTTCTGAGAATATAAATACTAAAAGCGGCAAAATTATTGAAATTATAATTCCTATAAAACTAGATAAAATAATCTCTTTTTCTCTTTTTATTCCTAATTTTTTTGAAATCCCTAAAAAAACACCAACAATCAAAAAAACCTCTAAATACTCACGAAGACTAATAATAAAAGTGCTAATCATTATGGACTTGACGAATTATTAAAAATTTGTTTTAATTAAACTATTACTAATTTTATCATAGTTAAACTATGAAAATCAATAAAATTTCACCAAAAACATTTTCCGAAAAAGTTTTTCAAATGAAAGGAATCTCTAAAAAAACAGTTGAGGAACATCTAAAACTTTATCAAGGATACGTTAATAAATATAACGAGATTCAAGAAAGATTGGTTGCCTTAACCGATGATGACTTTTTAAAAGCCAATCAGGTTTATTCAACAATTCGTGAACTTAAAACCGAGCTTTCTTTTGCTTACGGAGGAATTGTTAATCATGAGATTTATTTTGGTCATCTGGGTGGTAAAGGAATTTTGCCAAAAGGAAGTTTGTTAAAACAAATTGAAAAAGACTTTGGTTCTTTTGAAGCATATAAAAAAGACTTAAAAGCCACCGGACTGTCTGCCCGTGGTTGGGTTTGGACCGCTTGGAATGAGAAAGAGGAGCGTCTTTTTAATTATTTAGGTGATGCTCAAAATACTTTTCCTGTTTGGTACGCTACTCCAATTTTAGCCTTAGATACTTATGAACATGCTTATTTTATTGATTACGGTGTTAACCGCGCCTCATACATTGATGTTTTTTTTGAGAATTTGGATTGGATAGTAATTGAAAAAAATTTTAAAAAGGTTTTTTCCCATAAATGTTGTTGTCAAGACGAAGAGGGATGTAATGAGTGTTAAAAAATTTTATCGATAAAAGATTGGTTTCTCTGTTGCTGGTAAAACCAAACTTAGTCGCCGGGTTTTTTTGTTAATTTTTTCAATATAAACCGATATTTTTTTACCAATCTCAATTTTTTCATCGCCCTTAAGTTTGCTGGCGTGGATCAATCCCTCAACCCCGGGCTCTAAACGAATAAAATAACCATATTTTTCTTTTCTTATTACCTCTCCTTCAATTAATTTATCTTTTGGATATTTTTCTTCAATTTTTTCCCACGGATCAGCGGTTAATCGCTTCAGAGATAAATTAAGTTTAAGGTCTTTTTCGTTTTTTTCCACCACAACCACATCAATAACATCACCAATTTTAACAAAAAGATGCGGGTTGGTTACTTTTTCCCAAGAAATTTCAGAAATATGAACCAAGCCCTCAATCCCATCAACTTCGCAAAAAATACCAAAATTAGAAATATTAATTACTTTTGCTTTATATTTTTTACCTTCTTTTATCTGGTTAAATTTTTCTTTTAGTTTTTTTTGGGAAATGCCCGAAATTGCGGCTTTTTGGGAGACCACTAAACGATTTTTTGATTTATCAACCTCCAAAATCTTTACTTTAATCTGTTGTCCCTCAAGTTTATCCGGCTCTTTAATGTACGGTTCAACCAGCTGAATAGTAGGAATAACACCACGAATTCCCATAAAATCAACAAAAACACCACCCTTTCCATATTCTCCGCATATAACCTCGATTAGTTCTTCTTTTTCTTTTTTTTCTTTTAAAATTTCCCATTTACCCTTATTAAAAAAGTTTTTTAAAGACACCACCGGAAAACCGTTTTTTGACTCCTCGGCAATAATCTTTACTTTAATTTTATCGCCTTCTTTTAAATAAGGAAGATATAATGAAAGTTCGCCAAGCTCTTTGTCACCTAAAACCGCCGGGGCTTTACCTCCAATGTCAAATAAAATCTTTTTTTTGGATAGGAAAATAATTTTTGCTTCTGTTTCATCATTTTTTTTTATTTTTTTAGGCGTGTTTTTGGCTAAAAGAAAAGCCATTAAGTCTTTTTTTGTTTTTGTTTGATTATTATTCATCGTTTTTGATTCTCCTTTTTCTCAAAATTAAGATTTTACCAAAATAAATATAAAAAAACAACTTGTTTTTTTTATCTTTTTTTGATATATTATAGGTTTAGACTATGGAAAATTATAGTTTATCTTTTTGGATTAAAAAATTTATTGAGTATTTAAATCAACAAAACAAGTCTCAATTTACACAAATTGCTTATAAAAAAGATCTGGAGCAATTCAGCGGTTTTCTAATAACAAAAGAGGTTGTTGATGTGCGAGAAATCAAAAAAGAGGATATCGATGGTTTTATTAAAAAACTTCTTTCTGAAAACTACACCAAAAAATCAGCTTCAAGAAAACTTAATTCCATTCGCACTTTTTTTCGGTTTTTAAAAAACGAGGGAATAATTAATGTTAATCCCGCCCTTGAAGTATCCCACCCCAAATATACCCAACCCCAACCAAGAATATTTTCTCAATTAGAATACCGGGCAATTCGTGATGTGGCCAAGAAAGACCCGCGAACATATGCTTTAGTTGAAATTTTTCTCCAAACAGGAATGAAAATCGGTGAATTGGCTAATTTAAAATTGGAAGATATTAATAAAGATTATATTAACATCCCTGCTTACGGAAAAACCCCAACCAGACAAATTCCATTAACTAACTCAGTAAAAAAAGCGATTGGCGATTATTTAAAAATTCGCCCGCAATCAGCCACCCAATATCTTTTTATTACCCGCAATCACAAGCCGCTTCTTATAAGAAATATTCGTCAAATCATCGATCGTTGTTTTCAGGAAGTTGGGATTGAAAATGCCACTGTAAATGATTTTCGCAACACATTTATTGCCCACCAACTTCAAAAAGGAGTTTCAATTGAGTATGTAGCAAAAATTGTTGGCCATAAAAGACTTTCCTCAACCGAACGTTTTCTTCAATTGGTTAATCCGGCGGGTGAAAAAAAAGAAAAAATAGAAGAACTTTAAAAAAATTATCCTCTTAATTTCATCTGTAATTCAGTGTTTTTATGATTTTCATAACTTTCTTTGATTTTTTTGTTATTATTTCAAACGAGTTTTTAAACGCATTTAAAATTGTATAAATAACAAGGGGGTTATGTTTAAAATCCTCTTGACAATCTTTTTAAAAATGTTTATTATTTGTGGATAAGTTATCCACATTTTATCAACTTATGCTTGATACGGTTTGGGATAAATTAATTGGATTATATAATCAACCCAAAAATAATGAGAAATTTAGTCCTCCGATAATTTATTCCATTCTTAAACAAACAAAATTAATCGAGTTGTCAGAAAAAGAAGCTGTTGTCGAGTGTGAAAATTCCGGAGTAAAAATCTTTTTGGAAAAAAGAAGGACTGATATTGAAAACAGGTTTTTTTTAATTTTGAAAAAAAAAGTAAATATAAACTTTGTTATTGTCCCAAAAAAAGCAAAAAATCCACCTCCTCTTTTCACCTATCAACCAACAATTGAGGATCTTTTAACCAAAGCCGGACTTTCAATAAAATATAGTTTTGATAATTTTGCTGTTTCTTCAACCAATCAGGTGGCCTATGCTGCAGCACAGGCTGTTGTTAAAAACCCGGGAAAAAGCTATAATCCCTTGTTTTTATATGGGGGTGTTGGCGTTGGAAAAACCCATCTCGCTCAAGCGATAGCAAGAAAAATTTTAGAAAACAACTCTAAAAAAAAGGTTTTTTTTTGTCCCGGCGATCTTTTCATTAATGAACTTATTGAGTCAATTCAAGAAAAAACAACTCAAAAATTTAGAAAAAAATATCGGCATCTTGATGTTTTAGTCGTTGATGATATCCAGTTTATTGCCGGAAAAGAGCGGGTTCAGGAAGATTTTTTTCACACGTTTAATAGTATTATTGCCGGGGGCGGACAAATTATTTTAACCTCCGATCGTTCACCAAATGAAATAAAAAAACTAGAGGATCGTCTGCGCTCCCGTTTTCTTGGCGGATTAATTGTTGATGTCCAACCACCTGATTTTGAGCTTAGAACAGCTATTCTTCTTATTAAAGCCAAAGAAAAAGGAATTTTATTAGATATTGATGCAGCTAAAGTAATTGCTGATCAAATAACCGACTGTCGCGAACTGGAAGGAACGCTTCTGACCATTTACGCTAATTTTTTTATCAAAGAAAAAAAAGAAAAAATCGATTTATCAACGGTTGAGTCTTTTTTTTCAAACCAACAAAAAAACAAACAAAAAAAAATTAATCCCGACGTTGTTTTAAAAACTGTTTGCTCTTTCTATGGAATAAAACCATCTCAAATAAAAAGCCAAACACGAATATCAAACTTTGCTTTCCCAAGACAAGTAATAATGTATATTCTTCGAGAGCATCTTAAAATTAAACAAGAAGAAATCGCTCGTTTTTTAAAAAGAAAAGATCATACCACAATAATTCATGGTGTTGAAAAAATAAGACAGTTAATTTTTAAAAACCCCTTAATAAAAGAGGAGATTGATAATATAATAAAAAATATATTTTCATAAACATATAATTCACTTGTTATCAACAAAAATTTTTTTCTTTTTTTCTTATCTTGATTTTTTAATTTAATTTTTATACACTTATACACAAACATTATTACTACTAATTTAACTTATATATTTATTTTTTTGAAAAATGAAAATAAAAAAAGATGAATTTTTAAAAAAACTTATTTTTGCCTCCCGTTTTACCTCAAACCGGTTTTCGACCAATATTTTATTGTCCGGGATTTTTTTAAAAAAAGAAAAAGAATATTTACATTTTTATTCAACGAATTTAAATTATTATTATCACTCTTTTATAAAAATTAATGAGGGCGAAGATTTTGAAATTGTCTTAGAACCAAAAAAAATAATTGAGTTTTTATCTCTTTTTTCAGCTGATAAAATAGACCTGCAAATAGAAAAGACAAAAGTTATTGTGAGTCACGAAAAAAACAGAGGTGAGTTTTCTTTATATCAAAAGGATGATTTTCCCTTACCACCAAAAAACGAAGTAAAAAAACAAAAAATAAAAACCTCATTTTTAAAACAGAATCTGCCTTTGGTTTTATTTGCCTGTTCAAGCGATGATAGTCGTCCGGTTTTAACCGGAATCAATTTCACAACCGATGATGAAAACCTAATCTTGGTTGGAACGGATGGTTTTCGGCTTTCCGTTTTGAGGACAAAAAAAGAAATTAATTTACCAAATGTTATTATTGACAGCAGTTTTTTAAATGAGGTTTTGTATTTTATAAACAAAGAAGAAGAGGTGGTTTTTTCTTATTTAGAAAAAGAAAAAACCGTTTTTTTCCAAATAGAGAATAATAACCTTTACGGTCGAATAATTGAAGGCGATTATCCTCCTTTTGAAAAAGTTATTCCCAGCCAAGAGGGAAAAACAAAAATCTTTGCCGAAAAAGAAGTTTTTTTGAGAAGTTTAAAGCTGATAAGCGTCTTTACCCGGGATTTTTCTAATGTTGTGATTTTCGATATTAAAAAAGAAGGTGTTTATCTTCGACCAAAAACCGACGAAGAAAAAAATAATAATCAGGTTTTTTTAGAAGCGCAGGTAAAGGGCGAAGAGATGAGGGTAGCCTTTAATCACAGATTTTTATTGGATTTTTTAAACCATTTTAAGGAAAAAGAGGTTTTTTTTGAAGTTTTAAGACCTGACGCGCCGGTCGCTTTTAAAAATCCGCAAAAAAACAACTTTCTTCATATTATTATGCCGGTAAGAATTCAAGAATAAAAATATGGAAAAATATGTTTTGGATACCAACATTTTTTTTAATATGTCGGCCGGAATTAATTTGGGTAGGAAAACCGAAGAGGTGGTTATTAATTTAACAAAAATTATTAAAAAACTAAAAGAAAAAAACAAAGCCGAGTTTTTTGTCCCACCGCCTGTTATTGATGAGTTTTTATGTTTTTTTGAAGATAAAAATGAACCTTTTTTAAAAGAGTTTATTAGTCTTTTAACAATAAAATCTCCCAAAAAAGAGGAGATAAAATTTTCCAGTCAGGTTTTTTATCTTTTAATTGATGATGTTCGCCTTAGACATTTTAGAGGCTTAAACATTGCCGAAGAAGAGATAAGAAATGCGGCTAAAAAATTTTTATCAATAAACGAAAAACTTTCCGAAAAAGATTTTCAAATTAAATTGGGAGAAATAATAAAAAAATTTCGTGAGCGCTTTCGTCAGGCAACCCGTTTTGGTTTTTTAGATAGCGTAGCCGATCTTGAGCTTATCGTTTTAGCCAATGAAATTAATGGGTTTTTAGTTTCAACTGACGAAGGCGTTATTAAATGGGCAAAAATATTCGGGATAAAAATTATGCCGGCTGAGGTTTGGTCGATGCGACTGAAACATCTTTTGGAGAGCTAACTATATTGTTTTCATCTTCTGGTAATAGACTTAAGAAAAAATCAGCAATTTTCTCAGTTATGCTTTTTTTTGGATTTTCCTGAAAAATCAGGTGTTGAGTTAAAATATTAAAAACTTTTTCTTTGGTTTCTTTATCGGGAAGAGTTAGATATAAATGATAAAAAAACGGCGGTTGACTAACTATAGTTAATGTATCAAAACCAAAACGGCGGCCAAAATAAAAATGAGAAAGAGTATCCCATGATGCAATAATCCCAGCAGACTCAATACCAAAGGTTGTAATTCTATTTTCAACTTCGGGGGGCGGGGTAATAGTTAGGGTGTAAAAAAGAAAAAGAACTGCCCAGATTGGAAGAAGAAGAATTTTATCACCAAAAAAGAAAACAATTAAAGAAATAAGAAGAGATAAGGCAATATAAAAACGCAAAATTAACTTTGATCTTTTTTTATAAGGACGAAGGGGGGCTTTCCAAGAAAAAACCACCTGAGGATTTTTTAAATTTTCCATACAATTTTATTTTCCAATTTTTTTTAAAAAAAGTCAAATTGGAAATTATTTAATAACAATATCATAAAGAGCATAGTTTTTACAATTCCCCACCTGATTGCTTTGGGTTATTAAACAAGCAGGAACGATAATTAAATTTCCTCTCGCTCTAATATTAAAAATATCTTTAAATTTTTGACCGTTAAACTGTCTTTCTCCGATGTCTCCTTTAATAATTAAGGTATTAGTTATTCCACTTCCATCCCATACCACTTGAATTGAATCAATTCTTGAAAAGAAATTACCATTACGACTTTTTATCTCTTGTTTTACACGATTATCATCCCACGTGTCAGGAATATTTTTATCGACCTGAGAAAGATGGGGAAGGGTTGAATTATCTAAATCAAAAAGAATATAAGCATTGATAATTTCCAAAACTTCATTATGGGTTAACCAGGCACTTCCTCCATACTCCGGTCGACTACCCCAGTTACAGTAAAACCATGGAGAACTTTTAATGTTTGAGGCGTCTATTTTTAAAGGTGAGTCGTAAGATTTAGATAATAAATCTTGCAAACTATTTATTGGTTCATCACTGTCAAAAGCGTGTTTTGTCCAAGGCTTATCGCTCCAACCAATCTCTCCAGAACGAAGAATAACCCCGCCATGGGTAGATGAATACCAAGCGGTAATTACCTGATTGGTATCGTTTGAGACCATTACCAAAACTCCATCACCACACTCTTGATTAACCTCATCAACCGCCCTATCCCAACTACCGCCTTTATTTTTTCCTAAATAAACCTGACAACTTTCATTTGTGCAAATTTCCGTTTCTCCCCCATTAGTATAAGAATAAGCATAAGAGGAAGCCGCTACCACCTGAGCTTTAAAAGCTTCATAACCACCGGAAGCCCCCCAAACCAAAGGCATCTCTCCTAAACCTTTTAAATAATTTTTTATATCTACCTCACCATAACCCTGAACTTTTATTTTATTATTGGGAAAATTCCGACACTCATAACGAATGTTGTTGTAATAAGCCTCTAAAATTTGTTTAAAGTTTTGTCCGTTTTTTGATCTGCCATACGCTCCAAATTGATTTAAGCCAACCTTATTTGCCACGCCAATACTAAAAAAACCGAATTTTGGTGAAAATCCCGGATCTTTTATTACTTTATTATTTATAAAGTCGTAATCAGGTAAACATCCCCCAAGTGATGTTTCAGCGCTTCTTGGAATAGGATTTTCAGCAAACTTTTTTGCAATTAACTCCTGCTGTTTAGCTGTTAGCTGGGCAATTTTGGTTTGGATTTGACCGATTTCCTGACCCAACTTTTGGGAAAGAACATCGAGTTGTTGATTTAGTGATAGCATCTGTTGTTTTTCGGTTTCAAGGCTTTTTTTCTTTTCCTCAAGATTTTTGATATACAAAACAATTTTAATAATTGTATTTTTGTCTTCATCAACAACTGATTTTTGATAGAAAAAATTTTCTAAAGATAAGGAAAGATTTTTAGCAACCAAAAGATTGATTAAAGAAAAAGAACTTTTGGAAAGATTTTTATAATAAGAACGAGCCCTTTCATTTAAGAGATTTTTTTGATAGGTTAGGGCCTGTTCACCCTTTTTAACCTCAGCCTCTTTTTTAACAATTTCCTCACCAATTATCTTTATTCTTTGTTTAATTGAGGCAAGCTGTTCTTTTGTTTTTTGAAGGTTTGTTTGTTTGTCGGTTAATTGTTGATTAAGAATATTAATTTCTTCTTTAATCTGGTTAATCTGATCGTCTAAGCTTTGACTGCTAATCTTACCGGCAAAGACAAAAACCAAAAGAAAAACAGTAATGAAAAGAAAAGCTTTTTTCATAAATTAATTTTATCATTTATTCCTTAGGGCAAGATTGAAGTAGTAAAAATACTTTTCCAATTGGGAATCAGATGTTTGATAAATATTGTTTCCAACAAAATAGTCAACCAAAATCTCCCGTGTCCGCAAAAATTCTTTTAAGTGTTTTTTGTTTTTTTGATCACAAACTGAAGCATCAATTAAATCCAGGGCTCTGAATAAAGCATTTAAACTTAATTTTTTTTCCCCTCTTTTTTTCCAGTTAATAGCTCGACCAACCTCAGCCCCAATATTGGCCATTTGTTCAATTGAAGTTAATTTAAACCATTTTTTTAAAAAATTATTGTTAAAAAAAATCATCTTTCAACTAATTTATTAACAACTTCAATAATCTTTTTTTTTATTTTTTTATCATTAACGCCGCGAGAAAAATTGTTTAGCCTTGGTCGAAGATTAATCACTGAATCAAACTCAATAAAACTTTTATCAAATAAATTAGGATAAAGATTTATTCCCCAAAGGTTTTCTTGTTTTGAACCTTTTTCTAAAAGAAATTGTTCCTCATCGGCGTGCATTTCTCCATCAACCACCATAATTTCTTTTTCAATATCAACAACGGCTTTTACTAAATCACCATACATTTTTTTTGCCATTTTTTTTAATGCTAAAAGACTAATTTTTTTATCAACCAGTTTCATAATAAGATTTATTATAATACTTTTATATGTCAGAAATAGTTTTTTTTGAGGTTGCTTCTTGGGAAAGGGAGGAATTCAGAAGAAATTTTCCTGAAGCGCTTTTAGTTGATAAACCGTTAACGGAGGAAAACGTTAGCCAATTTTTAGACGCGGAAATTGTTTCCAGCTTTATTTACTCCACCTTTTCAAAAGCCGTTCTTGAAAAACTGCCCAATTTAAAACTTATTGCCACCCGATCAACCGGCTTTGATCATATTGATATTGATTTTTGTCACCAAAAAAATATTGCTGTTTGCAATGTTCCGGAATATGGTTCGCGGACTGTTGCCGAACACACTTTTGCCTTAATTCTTACCTTAACAAGAAAAATCTACCAGTCAATTAACCAAGCCAAAAACTTTGATTTTAATCATGAAAAAATAAGAGGAGTTGATCTTTTTGGAAAGAATTTAGGCGTTTTGGGTTTGGGAAAAATTGGCGGGGAGGTGGTAAAAATTGCCCGCGGGTTTGAAATGAATATTTTGGTTTATAGTCGAACTAAAAATGAAGATTTAGCCAAAATTTTAGGTTTTTCTTATAAAAATTTAGACGAAATTCTTTCTTTATCGGACATCATCTCTTTGCATTTACCTTTAACGAATGAAACAAAATATATTATTAACAAAAACAATATTAACAAAATAAAAAAAGGAGCTTTTCTTATCAATACAGCCAGAGGGGGATTGGTTGAGACAGAAGCTTTAGTTTATGGGTTAAAAGAAGGAATTTTAGCCGGTGTGGCTTTGGATGTTTTGGAGGGAGAAAAGGAGCTTATGGAGGAGGTTGAAATTTTAACCGAAAGCTATCAAAAAACTACTGATCTAAAAACATTGGTTTTAAATCATATTTTAGTTAACCAACCAAATGTGATTATAACTCCCCATAATGCTTTCAATACCAAAGAGGCATTGTTCCGGATTTTGGAAATTACCATTAAAAATATTCAGTCTTTTTTAGATGGTAAACCGATTAATATGGTTTAAAGCGGCCAAGTGATTATATTTTCCTTTAGGAAATAAAAAACTACGCCTTAGCCAATGTTAAAACAAAAACTTTTTCAAAACCGGCTTTTTTTAAAGTTTTTACCGCCTCAAAAACAGTTAGTCCGGTGGTTATTATATCATCAACAACAATTATTACTTTGTCTTTTTCAACTTTTATTTTGGGATTGACCGAAAAAGCATCCCGAATATTAAGGTAACGTTTTTTGGCGTCTTTTATTTCCGCTTGGGGCTTGGTCTCTTTTTTTCTTTTTAAATAATCCACCTGCGGAAAAAGCAAAAATCTTTGAAAAAATGAAGTAATTAGTTTTGCTTGATTAAAACCCCGCTGTCTTTCCTTACTAACATGGAGGGGAACCGGTTGAAGTGCGGCTTTTTTAAAATCAGCAAAAAACGAGAGTTTTTTAATTTTTTGGGGATCAATAACCTGAAACAACTCTTTTAAAACCTCGATGGCAAATTTATATTTTGCGGCTTTGATAATTTTTTTTAAAATATGGTTATAGTAAAAGATTGACATTATCCCGTCGGGGGAATATTTTTTTTGACAGGAAAAATGGATCAAACCGTAAGGGGATGGTTTTTGGCAATAAAAACAGCTTTCTTTTTCAAGATACTTTAATTTTTTTTGACATTTTAGGCAGATATAGGTACCTAAATAGGAACAACCAACACAAATTTTTGGAAATAAAAAATCTTTTAGAAACATTTATATTGTTTATTATATCTTATATCTTTTTTCGGTTTTTTAGGAATCACTGTTTTTAAAAAAAACAATGAGGAAAGAAAAATAATTATTGATTAAATTATTTTTTTTGTTCAAAAAATTTTGAGAAAAGAAAGATTTTTTAAAAAATTATTGATTTCTGAAGCAATGATATATTTTGATTATATTTAGACATCTTGCAATACTACCAATAGTGTTTTAAATTTTATTTTGGCACTAAATGAGTTGGAAGGATTAAAATATGCACTGTCCATTTTGTCAACACAAAGAAACTGAGGTAGTTGAGACCAGAACCGCCGATGATGGTAAAACAACAAGAAGAAGAAGGCGCTGTCTTTCTTGTGATAAGCGCTTTACTACTTATGAACGGATGGAAGAGCTACCGGTTTTGGTTATTAAACGTGATGGAAGAAGAGAAAGGTTTAGTCGCGAAAAACTAAGAGAGGGTTTAATTAAAGCCTGTGAGAAAACCGATGTTTCAGCTGAAAAGATTGAAAAAATTATTGATCAGGTTGAGACAGAATTAAAGCAAAAAGAAAGTAATGAGATTGAAAGTAAGGCAATCGGTAATTTAGTGGCAAGAAATTTAAAAAAAATAAATAAAGTTGCTTATATCCGTTTTGCCGCGGTTTTTAAACGCTTTGTTGATATTGAAGACTTTGAAAACGAGTTGAAAAAATTATTATAAATTGATTAGAATTTTTGTTCTATGATGCTTTCTGATGTTTCCAAAAAAGTCTTTTTAGATAGATATGCATTAAAAGACAAACAAGGTAATCCAATCGAAAAAACTCCGGAAGAGATGTGGCGCCGGATTGCGAAAGCAGTCGCTTCGGTAGAAAAAAAAGAAAATCAAAAAAAATGGGAAAAAGAGTTTTTTTGGGCAATGAAGGATTTTAAATATGTTCCGGGAGGAAGAATTCTGGCCGGGGCGGGAACCGGTTTTGCCGTCACTTTTTATAACTGCTTTGTTATTCCCTCACCCAAAGACTCAAGAGATGGAATTTTGGAAACCTTAAAACAGATGGTTGAGATTATGGCTCGTGGTGGTGGTGTGGGAATTAATCTTTCTTCGCTTAGGCCAAGGGGCGCCCGGGTAAAAAAAGTTAATGGTTTTTCTTCGGGTCCTTGTAATTGGGCGGAGCTTTTTTCAGTAGCTACCAAAGACATTATTCAGCAGGGAGGAACAAGAAGAGGGGCTTTAATGCTTATGCTTTGGGACTGGCATCCGGACGTTGAAGAATTTATTACCGTAAAGCAGGACTTATCGAGAATTAATGGAGCCAATTTATCAGTCAATGTTTCCGATAGGTTTATGGAAGCGGTAGAAAAAGACGCTGATTGGCAGCTGGTTTTTCCTGACTTGGACGATCCGGATTATGATGAGAAATGGAACGGTGATTTGGTTGAGTGGCAAAAACTTGGAAAGAAGGTTAAAGTTTACAAAACCGTTAAAGCAAGAAAAATCTGGGATCTTATTGCCCAAGCGGCTTGGCGCTCTGCCGAGCCCGGTGTTGTTTTTATGGAACGATATAATAAACTTTATAATAACTGGTACTGGAATCGGATTAACTGTGTTAATCCCTGTGGTGAGGAGGGTCTTCCCCCTTGGGGAGTTTGTAATTTGGGCTCAATCAATCTTTCTGCTTTGGTAAAAGGAGACGGGATTGATAAAAAAGCCCGTTTTGATTTTAAAACTTTAGAAAAGATTGTTGCTTTGGGTGTTCGTTTTCAGGACAATGTGGTTGATATGGACCCTTATGTTTTTGAAGGAATTAGAAAAACCCAGCTTGAGGGAGAAAGACGAATAGGTCTTGGGACAATGGGTTTGGGAGATGCTTTAATCAAACTTCACCTCCGCTATGGTTCAAAAGAGTCGTTAAGATTTATTGATAAGGTTTACCGGATAATTCGCGATACTGCTTATGAAACAAGCGCGGAAATTGCTGAAGAAAAAGGAGCTTTTCCTAAATTTGACAGGAAACTTTATTTAAAAGGTGAATTTATAAAACAACTGCCAACTCAGGTTAAGAAAAAAATTAAAAAATACGGGATTAGAAACTCTTTACTTTTAATGCAGGCACCAACCGGATCAACATCTTTGATGGCTAATACCACTTCTGGGATTGAGCCGGTATTTGAGTTTGAGTTTGTAAGAAAAGACCGGCTTGGGACCCATATTATCCGTCACCATCTTTATGAAAAGTGGTATAAAAAAAATGAAAAAGAGATAAAGACGGGAAAAATTAAAAAACCGGAGTGGTTTGTCTCAGCCAATGAACTTACTCCCGAAGACCATGTTTTAGTTCAGGCAACAATTCAAAAATATGTTGATGCTTCAATTTCCAAAACCGTCAACGCTCCCAAAACCCACACAGTTGAGGACGTAAAAAAACTTTATACCTTAGCCTATAAATTAGGCTGCAAAGGAATTACTTATTTTCGGGAAGGATCAAGGCAGGGAGTTTTGGAAAGAAAAACAGAAGAAAAAAAAGAAGAACAAAAAGCCCCAAATTATGTTGTAAAACCGCGACCGATGGTGGTTCACGGCTCAACCTATCGGATTAATACTCCAGTTGGGGTAGCGTTTATTACCATAAACACTAATGGTGGTAATCCACCAGAGCCGTTGGAGGTTTTTGTCAATGTGGGAAAAGCGGGAACTGATGTTTATGCGATGGCAGAAGGGTTGGGGCGAATGATCTCAACTGCTTTGCGATTTTCCTCCCATCTTCCCGTTGATGTCCGGGTGCGGGAAATTATTAATCAATTAAAAGATATTGGAGGAGCAAGAAGTTATGGTTTTGGGAAAGAAAAGATTAGAAGTTTGCCTGATGCGGTAGCCAAGGTTTTATCGATGCATTATAAACTGTCAACCAACGGTGAAGCCAAAAAAGAAAAAGAAGAGACACCAAAATTAGTGGAAAACATCACCCAGCCATCGATTCAGTCAGCAATTTTAACCCAAGATAACAGAATTTTTGATATTTGTCCTTCCTGCGGTGAGGCTGCTTTTGTTCATGAGGAGGGATGTAAGAAATGTTATGGGTGTGGGTATAGTGAGTGCGGGTAGAGATTTAGGTTAAGATAATTCGAAAAAGAAATAAATAGAAATTAATAGAAAAAGAAACATATGAGGATTATCCTCAAAAATAGGAATAAATAGAGATTAATTAAGATAAGTGGAGATTGGTTGATGATGGTGTAAAAATAGTGTAAAAGTTGTGTAAAAGGCTGTTAAAAATATTTTTTTTAATTTTTCAACGTTCCACGTTAATGTTAGATGTTAGGTGTTAAAAGTTAGTTGTTAGATGTTAGGTGATTACTACAAAAACCGGCGATTTGGGAGAAACATCAGTTTTTGGAGGTAAACGAGTTAAAAAATTTGATTCACAGATTGAGGCTTTAGGACAAGTTGATGAACTATCATCTCTTATAGGATTGGTGGCTAGTTATCTTAGAAAAGAGCCGGAAATCAATCTTTTTTGTGAAATCCAAAAAAAACTTTATCATGTAAACTCTCTTTTATCAGGGGCAAAAATAAAAGAAAAAGAGAATATAGAGAAACTAACCCAACATCTTAAAAAAATTGAACAAGAAATTAATTTTTTATCAAAAGAGTTACCTAAATTAAATCGTTTTATTTTGCCATCCGGGGGGAAAACAACCTCGTTTCTCCATTATTTAAGAACTATCTGTCGACGAGCTGAAAGAAGAGTGGTTTTTTTCCTTTATCAAAAAAAACGGCAAAAAAAATATCAGATTATTATTCAATACTTAAATCGTCTCTCTGATTTGTTTTTTCTTCTTTCAAGAAAATATCAAAAAAAAGAGGTTGTTTTGGAGTAAACAAGTTTATAATAAAATTATATGAACCAAAAAAAATATACGCCAATTGATGACTTGATAAAAAGGTGGCAAAAAAAAGACATGGTTTCTTTACCAAGTAAAGAATCTGAGCCTGTTCCTAAAAAAGAGATTGAGTTTAAAGAAGTAAGGGAAAAAGAGGTTGAAGAGGAAGTAAGATCGCATATTGTAAAAAGAGAAGAGACAATTAAACTGCCTCCTGATATTAAAAAATTAGGTTTAAAACCAGTTCCCACCACCCAATTTCCCCAATATCAAACCGTCAAATTGCCCTTAAGTGATGAAAAAATTATTACCGGTCTTCATGCGCCAGTAACATCATCTTTACGTTGGTTGGCGACTTTGGCTTTATATCTTCTTCAACAAGCCCATCTTTCCTTAAAAGTAATCCGGGGAAAAGTGGTTAGGGTATTAAAAAAATAAGAAAAGAGATTTGTGTGGGAATTTTTTTTAAAAACTCGTTACAAAAAACTCAGCCGGAATTTGAGGATACGATTGAAAAAGCTGAACTTTTTTTTGTACTCCCGCCGTTGATTTGGCGGTTGAGGTAATGGTTGAGCCCTGAAGTGGAAAATTACTACCCGCCTTAAAACCGATTCTTGTTGAACCGTTACCAATTACTCTTGCAATTAAAAGAAAAGTATCTGTAGAGATATCAGCGGCGGCAATTTGGTATTGATTGGTAAAATTTGAATCAGGACAGTTGGTTGGGTTTGAGGCTTGTGGGGCATTGGTAATAATGGTTGAGTCTTTTGGATTGATCGCATATTTTCTAATTATAGAATTGTTTTTTATTAAGGTAATCTCAAGGGCCGGATTGGAGGTTGAAGAACCAAAGCAAATATTAATATTTTGTTGGGTTGAGCCCGTCGGAAAACTTTTTGTTTGGGGATTATACGGGGCTAAATAAAACGTATACTGTTCATCTTTTTGAAGAAGAGGAGAAATAAAACTATTACTTCCTTGGTTGCTTATTTCCACCGAGCTTTGGTAAAGATCGATTCCTGACAAACCGGAAAGACCAAGAGTGTTAAAAGTTCCACCCTGCTTTAAGGACAAAGCTTTTTCAATCGCAGCCTCGGCTGCCGCCAAAGCTTTTTGGTTTTCTTCTTCGAGTTTAGTTAGTTGGGTTTCGGTTACCGACTGATAACTGGCAGTTAGAGCAACAGTTAATGCCGTTGCCAAAAGCATCACCAAAATCAACAAAACCTGACCTTTTTTCATATTACTATTGTAATTGTCTCCAGTCATATCTGGAGGTTGATAAATAGGTTAATAAGTCTAAATACATCCGGGATTTAAAAACAATAAATAAAGAGGGGTAGGTATTATTTGATCTTGGTATAATGTTTACCGCATTTTTTGAGATAAGATTGCCTAAAATTTTAAGACCATTAGCGCTTTGATAAGAAAACTGATTGGTAGCGATAAAAATCCCTGAAGCAGCAGTAACCGATGAGGAAAAAGTAATATTTTTTGCCAGAATCATTATTGATTTATTGTTAGTAATATTGAAATTATTAATATTTATGGTTACACTTCCCAAATCGGTGTCGCTTGAGTTTCTAACAATTAAAACAAAATTATAATTTGGCGGTTGATTGGAGATAGTTAATCCGCCTGTTTTTATAAAATAAATACCATTTTTATCAATGGAAGAAATATCTGATTTTTCTTCTAACTGTTTTCTTGATTTTAAATATTGATAAAAGTTATCAAACATTGGTTGATAAAGCACTCCATAAGAATCAATATGCCAGTTATTTGAAACTTTATCAGGAATGGGGTTGTAGCTTGGTCCCGGATTGTAGTCTCCGGTAGACAAAAGCACACCACCGTTTGAACCGGAAGAAGCAATAATTACCGCCCTAATGTTGTTATCATCAGCGTCAAAAGGATTAACATTTTGAACTACGGCAATATCGTGATTGCCAATTTTGTTTAAAGAAGCATCTTTTAATTTATACCAAGGGCTTGGGTTTTGAATAGTGATTGTTCCGTAAGATCCGGTGCCGTTTCCATCAGTTCCCGGACACTGATATCGGGGAGGACCATCCACACAACGCCCTCGACATTCAGCTGTCCCACCATTCCATGCCCGGCAAAAAACATCATAATTTCCTGCAGTTGTTGGTATCCAATTAAATGAGTAGGTGCCGGGACCACCCGATTGGGAAGAATTTAAGGGTGAAAAAGAGCAGCTTCCTTGAGGGTTAACCACCATTCCTGCAGAGGTTACTGATCCATTGAAGTTTTCATATTCAGCAGTAAGAGTAATTGTGTCTCCGGCTAAAAACGTAAAAGGAAGATTATAATTGTTGGCTTTAATATTTTTGCAGTTGGGAATAAGCGGTGTATAATGCCACCAAAGATCAGCGTAATTGGTGGTTCCGGGATTATTAGTACATATATAAACGGAATTTCCAGAAACCGGGGTATTAGAATGACAATTTGTATTATTATAACAAAGAGTATAGCCAACCGATGAGCCGGCAGGTGAAGAAACAGAAACACGATGGATTGTATTGGCGGCAACGTCGGTAAAATAATAAGGCTGAGTTGTGGTTGGACTACCACCATCTAAATAAACATTTTGTCCGGAAAAAGGAGATTGGTTTGGTTGTTTAAATCCCTGAATAGTAAAATTTGGACAGACACAATCGGTATCGGTTGGACAGTAAGGGTTACGGCAAACATTTCCGGCAGCTGAATAACAAGCCAAGCCGGTATTACAGCTTCCTTTATTATAGTTTAAGTCACCGGTTGTTTCATTACAGGTAATATTGGCGGCCCCAGAGCATCCTTGATTACAAACATGTTGAGCTAAAGCAGGAAAAACAAAAACAAAACAAAATAAAAATACCAAAAAAAACCAACCTTTTTTCATTAAAATTAGAATAGCAAAATAATTTTTTTAAGTCAATATGATAAGTTTTTATATATTTTTATTTATTTTTTTTCTTGAGGGCGGTGCAATTTTAAATCGTGAGTATGCTTTTTTTATTTACTCATTAATTCCCGCCTTTTATTATCTTGAGAAAGAATTTAAAAAAGAAGCGATTTTTTTACCCGGAAAAATTTTTATCCTCTATTTTCTGTTTATTATTTTTTCGTTTCTTTCTTTTTTCTTTTCTGTTGATCGAATAAACACTATCAGCCATTTATTTTTTTACATAACCGCCTTTTTTGTTTTAATTGTTGCTTTTAATGAGAAAGAAAAAATTATAAAAAATTTAAAAAAAATATTAATATTTTTAGGAGGCGTCTTTTCTTTACTCTCGCTTTTACCAAAAGAATTATTTATCCCGACAGCCCTTCAATTAATTTTTCCTCTTTACCCGAACCATAATCATTTGGGTGACTTTTTGGGAATGGTTATGATTTGGCTTTTTTATGATTGGATTGATAAAAGAAATAAAAAAGATGTTTTAATATTTTTTATTTTTTTACCTTTTTTTTTATTTTCTTTTTCCCGTTCGGCTTATTTGGACTTTTTGATTATTGGCGGATGGGTTTTTTTAAAAAATAAAAAAGCTGATCTTAAGGTGAAAAAAATAGTTTTTGGAATTTTAATGGTTGTTGTTTTATTTTTTGTTTTAACCCAAAAAGAGATTTATCAAATAAAACCCTTAAGTCAACTACCGCCTTTGATTGAAAAAACACTCAATTTTGAACCACGCCGATTTTTTTCCGGAAGGCCTGAGTATTTTTTACAGGGATTTAAGGGATTTTTGGAAAAACCATTTTTTGGCTGGGGCTTGGGAAACTATATTTATTTATCCCAAAAATACGTTTCGCAAAACCTGCAGCAGGTTTATTCGGCGTTAAATTTGCCAATCACTATTCTTTCTGAAGTTGGGATGGTTGGTTTTTTTTGGTTTTTATTATTTTTGTTTTTTTTAATCAAAAACATCAATTATCAAAAAAAACCGGTTTATTTTTTGTTTTTTTATCTAAGTTTAAACTTTTTAACCGACTATACTTATTCCATCTACGGATTATTTATATTTTGGTTTTTGTTTGGGGGATTGTCGATAGAAGAAAAAAAAACAAATAAAATCAATCTTTATCCGGTTTTTTCTTTGCCGGTTTTAATTTTTATTTTTTTAAAAATTAACGGCTTAATTTTTACTCAAATAGGATTTTTGAAGCCCGGTTTTTATTTTTTTCCCTTTAATCATCAAGCATATCAGGAATTAATCAATCAAAAAATTAATGAAGGAGAAATTATTGAGGCAAAAAGGTTAGCAGAAAGTTATTATAAAAACTCTTCTTCATCTTTTTCAGCTCTAAATTTTTTAACCGGTTTTTATGAGAATTTAGGTGATAAGAAACAAGCCCTTTTTTTTACCCAAAAATTAACCGACAACAATCGCTTTCCTCCGTTTGACACTTTAAAAAAAACCTATCAACTAAAAAAGGAAGTTGAGGGAAAAGAAAAAGCCGATAATTATTTTTTAAGGTTTTTTCATAACTTAAAAACAGTTTTTTGGATGAATAAAAGTTTTGAAGATGAGGTTTATGATTTTTGTTTTAAGGAAAATATTCTTTATTGTCGTTATCGTTATTATTATGTCCCTAAAAAAAAAGGGGTAGAAAAAACTGAAAAAAATCATCCTTATCGGGCTTCCTATGTATTAAACAATGAAGGCTTTAATGAGCGTTTTGATTATAAAATAAAAAAACCAAAAGATGTTTTTCGAATACTGATTATCGGTGATGCTAATGCTTTTGGATTTTTAGTTAACACTAAAGATAATTGGGCAGAAAAATTGGAGGATTTATTAAACACCCAAGAGAATAAAAAATACAAAAAATTTGAAGTAATTAATTTGGCTTATCATAGTTTTGATTTGGCTTATCAGGTTGAGCGATTTAGAAGACAAGGGATAAAATATCAAGCGGATTTAGTAATTTGGATGAATAATAATTTTTCAAGAGTTAATGAGATTTTTTTACCCTTGACAGAAAAATACACTTGGATTAATCAATCAAAAGAGGAATTAAAAAAATATCAAAAAGAAGGAAAATACTTTCCCTCTTGGGATTTGGCGTGGGAGGATTACCAGAAAAAAGTAAAAGAGGAAAGAATTGATATTGATGGTTACCAGAAGGAAAAAATTAAAGAGCTTTTTGATTTATATCAGGGTCCGGTTGTTTTTATCAGTCTTTATGAGATTGCGGATTTTGCTAAAGAAGAATTTTTAAGCCATCCTAATGTATATATTTTTAATCCAAAAGATTTTCCCCAAAATCAAAGTTATTATTTTGAAAAAGTAAAAACGATTAATCCTTCTGGTCATCAAGCTTTAGCCGAGATGATTTCTGAGTTTTTGAGGGGGATAATGTAGAGCTGCAGAGGACTGCAGAGGATTATCCTCTTTGAGGATAATCCTCATACTCCTCATACTAAATAAGCCTCGATAAATTTTTTTAAAGCGTTAATTTAACTGGCGCTTTATCAGAGAAGTTTTTTATTGGCAGGGGATAAGGTGGTTTTTGATTTAAGCGTTGATAATAAGCTGAAGATTATTGATGATTAGCTTTAAAAATTAAATCCTTTCTCAATTTTTCTAATTTTCCTCTAAAAAACCCAAAATTTACGAGGGTAAATCATAATTATGGTTTACAAAAAGTAATACTATTTATCAAGTGGTGTTTGCATTTAGTTGAGCAATTAGATTAAATTTAACCAATCGACAAAATTTTTACCTTTTTGAGTAATAATATGATTTTTTTTGACCTCTGTCAAAAAAATTGACAATTTTTTTTGAATATGGTATAAAAAAATCATATGATTAAACGCTATTTAACTGAACTAATT
>Ga0197142_1000999_pt1 | contig 26059 bp, 33 predicted proteins | sample GBS60_MetaG_FD_148614 | JGI IMG/M metagenome (GOLD analysis project Ga0197142, IMG submission 148614) | Sediment microbial communities from Great Boiling Springs, Gerlach, Nevada, United States - GBS 60_MetaG | ecosystem: Environmental > Aquatic > Thermal springs > Hot (42-90C) > Sediment... | reverse complement strand
CGGGCCTGACCATCTTCCCCTCGGCCTGCGAGGCGACGGCGATGGCCCACCGCAGCGCAGCCGCGTTCACCGTGCTACCCGCCTCGCGCAGGGCGATCCGGCGTCGGGCGACCTGCACCCTGTGAGGCGCCTCGTCGAGGTAAGGCTGGAGAGAGATGAATGCCTCTGTACCGGTGGCGATGCCGTGCGCGAGCATTTCCTCGTTCGCCAGGCGGGTAAGCGCCCCCTCGGCCTGCGAGGCGACGGCGATGGCCCAGCCGAGGACGGCCGGGGCTTGGGGGAGACCGTTTGCTGCAGCGGCGAGGATGAGGCGGGCGACCTCGGGCTGATTTTCTTTTGTGAGCGGCCCAAGGCAGAGCGCGCCCTCGGCGCGCCAGCCCTCCTCGCCGACGACGGCGTGCTTCCCCGGCAGCGGGGCAACGAGGTAAATATCACCACTTCGTCCTGCCCGCCGTGCGCAAGCGCTGCGTCACGCAAGAAGTGGGGAGCCGTCGTTGCTTGGGTCAAGCAAACGCTGCTTGGCCGAGCTTGCCGGACGACGACGGGATCAACGCACGACCAAGCTCGCGCCAAAGCGCAGGACGTTCTATCCGTGCCCCTCCCTCAGCGCGGTTTCCCTTGGCCGACCTGGCTTGGTATAACAGACCGTCATCAGCATCTATCTGCCGAGCAACGCCGTCGTCCACGCCACCCCCGCGCAGCCCTCATCCGAGCTGCGAGATCGCTCTTTGCCGACGGCGCGAGCGCTGCGCTCGCCCGCCTCGCCCCCTCCTTAGCGCCCCCCTGTGGGGGCTCGGGCGTTTTTCACCCCTCTATGCGCAGGGGAACTATTCGGCCTGGTGTCCACTTGTCCCGTCGCCTTTTGGTGGGCGAGGGACGTTTCGCCCGGTGCCGGCCGAGGTGGAGTGGGATTGGCATGTCTGCTGCCGATCGAGCGTTCGCTGATCTGATTGTTTGCGCTAAAACACACTTAAAACTTAGGGATACGCTCGGCGTGCAGAGGTGCAGGTTATCGCAGCTCGATGACCGGGTACATGCCGCGGTCATCCTAGATGCAGATCGCTTAAGTGCACCGGGAAGGGCATTGACATCATCGGGGCATATAATGAACCAGGAGGACGCGCATGATCGAGGTCAGTTTGGAGGATGCCGGGCGGGACTTGCCTGCATTAGTCGACGCCGCCTTGGCGGGAAAAATGGTTCGGATCGTCAAGAGCCCGCAACAGAGCGTACAACTTGTGCCCGTTCATCGTTCCAGGTGTCGTCAGTTTGGGAGCGCAAGCGGATTAATTGTAATGAATGATAACTTCGATGATGAACTAGAAGATTTTACGGCTTATACTTTATAAAGCTACGGGACGGGTCAGACGCTTACTGCGGATGATGCCGAGAAGTCGGTGTGTTTGCCCTCCTCGGCTCGCCCGATCCGTGCGCCGTCGGTAGGCGGTCGCAGCGTGACCTCTTCTCAGATGGAGGCTGCCCGCGGTGAAGGCGAGGGGCGAGGATTGGATCAGCTTTCTGGCATGGTTTATCGGTCTGAGACATCGGCGTGCGTTAGCCCAGGCGCAGCAGGGCGGGTAGGTCGGCGCACCGAATATACCTTCAAGGCAAACGCGGAAGCTGGCAGGCATGCTTGGTTGAGGCTGACGGCGGCCTACTCGCGGACGCTGGTCGAGGAGATCCTCGCTGCACACGGCCCGACCAAACGGGTGTTCGATCCGTTTTGCGGCACGGGCACGACCGCCCTATGCGCAGCCTATCGCGGGCAGCGGGTGGTGACGGTAGACATCAATCCGTTTCTGGTTTGGTTTGCGCGGGCGAAGACGGCACGCTATACCTCGCACAGCCTCGCAGAGGCCGATGCCGTCGGTCGCGCAGCGCTTCAGCTGGTTGGACAGCGCGCCGTCGCGCCGGTGTCCGCGCCGCCCATAGCCAACATCGGGCGTTGGTGGTCTCCGGACTCGGTTGAGTTCCTCGCCCGTCTGCGGGCCGCCATCGAGCGCCTGACGCCTGCCGATGCCCCGGCGTGCGATCTTCTTCTGGTTGCCTTTTGCCGCACGCTGATTGGGCTATCCAACGCGGCATTCAATCACCAATCTATGTCTTTTAAAGATAAAGATAGCAAAACAGAAAATTGCAATATAGATAAAAGCCAGTTATTCATCAAAAATTTAAGCTTCATACTGGAGGGCGCGAGACAAAATCCGCTCGGCGACGTCTCCGTGATCTGCGGCGATTCGCGCCGGGTTGGGGAGTGCGTCACCGAGCGGTTTGACTTGGTGATCACTTCTCCTCCGTATGCCAATCGCGTCTCCTATATTCGTGAGCTGCGGCCGTATATGTACTGGCTGGGCTTCCTGACGGATGGTGGACAAGCCGGGGCGCTTGACTGGGAAGCGATTGGGGGCACCTGGGGCAGCGCCACCAGCAGGTTGTCGCGCTGGCGGCGTTCCGGCAATCACTTTGAGAGCGAACTCTTAGATAAAATAATAGAAAATATAAAAAGTAAGAAATATAAAAGTGCAGGTTTAATATCCATTTATTTATACAAATACTTTGACGATCTGTGGGCTCACTTCTGTCAGCTGCCCTGTGTGTTAAACAAGGGAGCTGAGTTGTACTATATCATAGGCAACTCGAGTTTCTACGGCGTCACGGTTAATACAGAGCAAATCGTGTGTGATATGTTGTGTAAGCTTAAATTTACAGAAATAAAATGTGTGCCAATAAGAAAGCGAAATTCAAACAAAGCGCTCGTTGAATTTAAAGTTTCTGCGCGTTGGGGGTAAAAGGCGGGTGCATCGGTCGCCCGGGGGCACAAGTCGCCTGAGCTGGCGCACTGCAAACGAATACGGCGCGTGCGAATCGCGATCTAGCGCGCTCGAATAAATCACGCGCCGCGTGATTTTCGCACCCCCTGCTGTGTGCTAACAGACGACGCGTTGGGAAGGTGAGGGGGACTGGTCGCAAGTGCCGTCCCCGCACGCGACGGCCAAGATCTCGGTGACATGCCCGCGGCGGGCAGCGTTTGCGGCGACCACGCGTGGTGCGCTGAGACGATAGATGACGAAGGGCGGATCGCCGTAGAGCGCATCGCTGTCTGGAGAGGAGGAGTTCGACACGATGACCGTTGCGCCGCGCCGCCAGGCGCGGAGGCAGGCGTCGCGCAGGCGGCGGTGTTCGGCGAGGTCGAATTCGGACTGCTGATACGCCGTGAAGTTGTCTTGATTCGGCAAGGGCAGATAGGGCGGATCGCAATAGATCACGTCACCCGGGCCGGCGCGATCAATGACCGGCTCGAAGTCGCTAACCTGCAGGATGGCGATTTGCAAGGCGCGGGCAGCAGCTTCTAAGGCGTCCGGGTCGACGAACCGAGTGCGTTTGTTGTTTCCGAACGGCACATTAAACTGCCCTCGTCGGTTTACCCGATACAACCCGTTATAGCAAGTTTTATTAAGATATATCAATCTTGCGGCTATATCTAAATCAGATAATTTACTCGTGTCGAGAGATCTTATATTGTAGTAAAAACTTTTTGTGTTTAGATATCTGTTCAAAGTTTCTACCAATAATTTGCGTTGCTCCTTTACAACCTTGTATGTTAGAATGAGTTCGGTGTTGATGTCCGACAGATGGGCTGCGCTCACCCATTGGGCTGACCAGAGCGCGAAAAACACCGCCCCGCTACCCAAAAACGGCTCGTAGTACGTCCCCTTCACCGGGCCGATGTGCTTGATGATCGCGGCGGCGAGCGCCCGCTTCCCCCCTACCCATTTGACAAACGGACGTGCGATGTTCATTGTCTGTCTGATGGCTCATCCCTGCCCTCGCCAAACAGCATGTTCAACAGCTCGTCGTATGCCAAGCCGATCTGGCTCGGGTCGGGGATGACCGCCTGCGCGGTGTCGTCTTTCGGCGCATCTGCTTCGGCGTTCCCCTCGCCCCAAACCTTGTCCCAGAACTGCTCCATAAACTGCCGTTGCTGCTGCTCGATGAAGGCGAGGAAGGTCTCGTCTAGGCGCGGCGAGGGCACGGTCAAGACCTCCCCATTCTCCACTTTCCCCTCTTCAGGTGGGGGCGTCGCTTGAGCTAACGCATCAGGCGGCGCATCAGGCGGCGCATCAGGCGGCGCATCCACTCTGCGGGCCCGCCTTGATTTAACCCGCTTCGCCCGGTACGCCGAGCTTCCGATATCGACATGAGAAAGCGTCTCCATCGGGCGGGCGGGGCGATGCGCCTGGGGCCGAGTCGACGACGGCGGCGACAGCGGCGAGAACTCAGAAGAACGAAGGAGATACCACTGCGTGACCACCAATGGGTCGATAGGCACCCGCTGCATGGGGCGTTGGGCCACGGCTTCCTTTAGTTTTTCTTCAATTTTTTTATAAAACTGTGTTATACCCATCCCCTCGTCCTCCACAAGGGCGGCGATCACCAACGGTGGGCTGGGAGGCTCCTGCTGCCGACGCTCGTTATCGTTTTTATTGCTTGGATTAAACGCGACAAAAGGATAAAAGGATGACGCTATGCTTTTTGAGTATATTTTGTGAGCTTTATGTTTTGCCTTTATGATTAAATCCTCGTCCACTCCCTCGGCACGGGCCAGACCGAGCAGCTTGTTGATATAGTGAAAGCGCTCCCCGGCCTCGACGAGCAAGAGATAACTCAGGGCAGCGTGGCCGGGCAATTGGGGCAACGCACGTCGCTGGCGATTCTGCATGTCTCTCCCCTAACTATTGTAGCCCATTTCGCACCACCCATCCACACATCGAGCGTGTGCTGCGGACACAGTGCTGTTTCGTGTCGCAGACAAACGGGGGCTTGCCACAAGTACTTCCATCACCATTTTCGGGACAGTATCGTCTCATGGTGAGGCTTATGTCGCTCTCAATTTGGCGATCCCCGAGGTTTTATATGTCCTCTGCGTCGTGTCGAAGTTAAGCCCACCCCGCAGACCGATCGTCGTGCAGCGAGCGCCAGCACGGGTACTCAACGGCCAAGCGCAATCCTCAGCCTCGTCCCTCTAGGTGGTACCTCGTCCGCCTCTACATCCCGCGACGCTGCGCACGACGATGGGATTGTATTCGAGCGACGCGCACGGCTTGTTTACATAATCAATAAAAGACAGGTGGCATCCCTCTTAAGCGTTTACCAATAACAGATCGTGTACCGAGCTTAAACTTTATTGGCAATCTGAGAAATCGGCAAGGGATCGTCAAATGACAAAAGCTGGCCGCCGACGCCGACGCGCAGTCAGTGCTTGGCAAAACCAATTCTATCGTCCTCGCACGCCCCCGACGAGAGTCCCACAGCCTGAAGCGCACGAAGAGGGGTCGACATTGATGCGCAGAGCACAGCGCCTCCGCCGACGATCGCCACCAGCCTTGGATGGTTGGAGGTTGATGAAGTGATCGTCGCGATGTGTTGCGTGTGCAGGTGTCGGACGAACAAAAGCGTCCCAGGCCAGGTTGAGCAGCATCAGCACACGCTTCGGGAGGGGCGCCGCATGGTTTGGTCATGGCGTCTCTGGGCCAGCGCCATTGAACGCGCCAATCTCACGGTAACGGCAGCAGATGGGCGCCTCGCCGTTGCCAGTAGCGATGTGTGTTGCTTGGGAGGGCTTAACCGCCCCGACCGCTAGAGGACGGCATCGGCGTCCGCTGCAGTGCTCACCGGCGATGATCGCCGGACTTTGTGTGGGTCGTTCATTTGCACCCCTGCCGACGCTTAACAGGGGGACTATCCGAGGTTGATCGGGAATGGCGAAGGGCGCGCCAAGCACGTTGTCGCATGAACGGGTTCGTGTTCATCCGTCTTCGCCTCGCTATAATCTACCCATGCTTGAGGATCGCTTGGATAAAAGCCTGCGCGTTTTGCTGTGGAATGCCATTCGCGGTTCGTTCGCCTTGTTGGTTGGTCTGGCGTTGGCTTTCTTGTTTTGTTTTCCGCTGCTTCAAACCTACATCTCACGCTGGGAACATTTCATCTCGCCCACGGTTACTGCCGCGCGGATCGAGGCGGTCACCCCGTGCGATGAACCGGCCTGTGTCGTCGTGACGCTGAGTTACTACCCGCCAGACGGACGCTTGCAGCGTGCGGAGATGAGCTACCGCTTGCCTTGGAGCGGCGATGGTTTGCTGTCGGCCGCCAGGTCCGTCAGCGGTTGGCTGGAGGACGTGCAAAGGGAGGTGAATTCGCTCCTCGGCGGATTGGCACGAGAGGCGCCGCAGCGTAAATGGGGGAGTGAGGAGGTCGTGGACATCCCCGCTCAGCCAGCGCAGGGGGAGTTGTCAAGCAGCGTGGAAGACCTGTCGGGGCTGGCAATGGTGGTCGAATACCTGTCCTTGCAGCGCACCTCAGTCGGCCCCGAGATCCCGATGCGCTTTAGTTGGTTGTTGCCTTATCCGGGCGGAAGCGTGCTTGTGCAACACTTCCCAGTTGGCGCGCCGTGGCTGTATTTCCCGCTCGGGGTTCACCTATGGGTATTAGCAAACAGCGCCTTGGTGACGGCGCTGGCTTTTGGCTTGGCTGCGCGTTGGCTGTATCATCCTATTCTCGCCGCGCACGGGCGGATGAACTACGTCTGGCGATTGGCGCGCCAAGAGGGTGAGAGATGACGGTTCGAATAGCCCCAACTGACTTGGCGGAGTTTGACTCTTGCGCGAGAAAGCACTTTTATCGCCGCAGTTTCCCGCACCTTCGGATGGTTGAGCCGCTTGGCGAGGAGGCGCATCGGCTACTGTGCGCGATGTTGAACTACCAGCTTGCCGATCAACCGATTGACTTCCCCGTCCCCGCTGGCTTGCTGGCCTCCTTTAGACAGCGGATCGTCCCGGACGTCCAGATGCTGTGCCGTCAAGGGGTCAGGGTCATGACCGAGGCAACTCTGACGTTGCCGCTGCACGGGGACCTGATCGCCGAGGCTTGGGAGGGGGAGACGATCCTGTTGTCGGCGCGCGCCGACGTGGCCTTTATGGACGCCGAAGGCCCGCTCGCCATCTTTGATTACAAGTTCTTCTCGTCCACGACGGCGGTCGAGCGTTTTAGTCAGATGCTCCCGGCCAGCCCTCAGTTTATGGTCTATCGCTCGATGCTGGCAAGCAGCGCGACAGAACAGGCCGAACGTCGGTTGGTGTATTACCTCTTCGTCGGCGATCCGGCGGGGGACTTGACCATCGAGCGACGGACGTACACCTTTGCGCCTGGCGACATGCCGTTGGTATGGCTGCAACAGACAGTCGGGAATTACCTTCAACAATGGGTTGTCCGTCGCCAGATCTCGGCCAAGCCGAGGAGCGATGGGGTTTGTGTGCGATGCGAATTCTCGGAGATATGCGAATATCCCTCACGTGCGTCGTCGGCCTCCTCCGCGTACGATGACCTCATCCTGTCAGAGGCCGATCGAGAGGAGGGGGTGATCATTGATTGGCCGACGTTCTCGCCATGAGCGGCGCACGGCAGGCGGCGCTGGCGTTGTTCAATTGTCGCCCGGGTGAAATATCAAGTAGTAGGCGTATAGGGTGAGGAAGGACAGCGCCAAGGTGAAGAGGCCGAGCGCCGAGCGGGCGAGGGCGGGGAGGAGCCATGGCAAAGGGCTGAGCTGGAGGACGGCGAGCATGGCCAAGAAGGCGGCGAGCGGCAACAGCGGCGGCTTACGCTGTGGGTCGGCGGGCGACGGGTCGGCCTTCGCGCTGGCGGGGTCTGTCACCTCGCCTTCTCCCGATGCGGGATATGATGTACGAATCGCCGTTTGCTGCGCGGGGCGTCGGTTGGGCGGCTTGTGCGCGTGTTGCATGCTTGTGTGTTATACTATACCATCGATCGTCCGGCATGGCATTGACGATCGCCGAGAGACATGGAGCGCGAGGCGGCGCGAGCCCTTCACCCTTCTGCGCTGCTCACTTGGGTTAGCCAAGCCACCTAGGAGTTTGGCGCCGCAGAGGCGCGTGAGGTGAGGTGAAGATGGGCGAAGTCGACATTCAGTCCTTTCTGCGTGAGTTGCGGGCGGTGATGGCCGGGATAGAGGCGGATCAGTTCTTGACCATTCTCGTCGCGGTTGTGCTAGGCGGTTTCATCCTATACGTCCTCTCTTTTATATTTAATCAGTTAATAAAGCTAGCTATATTTGTGATAATAATTTTGGCTGCTTACTTTATATACAACCAAGCGGACGCCGTCCCGCTCATTTTCAACCTTCAACAAAATCTTCGCTCGCTGTGGCCGGACTTCCCTCCTCTGCGAATTGTCCTCCCGACGCTGCTCGTCGTATTCGCGGTCGCCATGCTGCTCAGAAGGATAAGGGACGATGCCTAACGGCGCGTTGGTCTTCGGGGTTGGCCTGCTTGCGCTCATCCTCGCGTATTGCCTAGACGTCCGAAAGCTCGGCGACCGCCAAACGATGCCCATCTTGCGCCCGCTCTCTGCCGTGCTCCGCCCAAAAAGCGAGACCATCGCCGACGTCGCTGGCCTTTTGACCGTCTATTCGGCCTTCGTCCTGTTCTGGTTTGCCTTTCTCGCCAAGCACAATGACTTGCTGCTCGACATCTGGTGGGCGATGTGCGCAGTGGTTGTGGCGATGGATGCGCAAACTACATATATCCCGAGGCTGTCGCTGGTCTATGTTGCGGCCATCGGCCTGCTGCTCGCCCACTTCCTCGTAGACCCCGCTGGCGCATCCGACCGGCTCCTCATCGGGGGCGCATTCTACGCGATTGGTGTTGCCTTCGTGCTCTACGGGCGACACATCGGCAAGCCGATCGGGGGCGGAGACGCGCCCGTGATGCTGCTGTTCGGTTGCGGGCTGCCCACCCCGGCCCATGCCACCGCCTTTTTGTTTTTCGGCGGCTTGTTCACCGTGGCCTATGGCCTGTTGAACACACTCCCCCTTTTGGTCACCCGACTCTACAACGTCCTCCTGCAGGCCGACAAGAGCGATTGGGCTACGCTGTATGTGGTCATCAGCAGCGTCTTCGCCGACGTCATCGTCGGCGAGCGCCGTCTCATCCCGTTGCTCCCTCCACTGTGCGTTGGCGCAGGCATGTCCTTAGCTTTTCTTGGAACATGAAGTTGTGCTTCGCCTCACGCCATGCGTGTCCAAGCTGGCCTCGCAAAAGCAACTTTTTAGCTCTTCAAAATTGCCCGCTTAGAAGGGATCGCGATCGCCTTGGGCGAACGCCAGCTCGGCTGCGCTCCACCTATCCACAGGCCACGTATCCTTGGCCAGCTGGATGAGGTCGGTATCCACACACTCCATCAGGGCATGCTCTATCCGGCTGTGATAGCGGTGTCCGGGCAGGCGCAGGCCGGCCTGATACAGCACATCCGCGTCTCCGTACTGGCTCAATATCTGCCCAATCACAGGTAGGGAATGCTGACCCGGACGCCACATCCCCACCTTGAGCAGGTCGCGCGGGCTCATCTGCACGGCGAGCGTCTGCTCGACCTCTGGGAACAGCAATGCATCGGGTACGCTCAGGGCAACCTTCACGGCCACATTCCGGCTGCCCAAGTCGGCGAGCGCGCCGAAAAAACGCTCGATGTCTGCGGTAAAAGACGGCTTGACGAGCGGTGGACAGGCAAAAGCAGCAATTTGCAGCGTGACATCCTCCGCTTGCGCCAAGAACGCTTCCGCAACTTCTCCGGGCGGGTCAATGTCCGGTCTCCACGACAGCGCGAACAGGAGGTCAAGCGGGGGGAGGTGGGCCAGCAAACCCATGGTGTCCGCGTTAGGATGCCAGACGCCGTGCGCCATCGCCAAGGCCAGCAGGTCGGGTCGCCCTTGGGCGAGCAGAGCATCGGGCAGCCAGTCGGGCAGCGCGATGTGGTGCCAAGCAGAAAACGTGAGCGCCCACTCCAGCGAGGCGGGATGCTGGGGGAGCGTGCGCGCAGCGCGCAGGATCGAGATGGCGAAGTATTTTGCCCCGACCTCGCTCACCTTCCCAAAGCACAGCGTTTTGTCGGACTCCCAGCCCTCATCATCCACAAGCAGATTGCTCCCCGGCATCGGCGCGACAATCCAAACTGGCGAGGGGCGAAAGGGCGACGGCGCATCCAACGAGGACAGGTAAGAGACGGTGACGCCGTCGAGGACGGGATACGCCCCCCACTTGGTATCAGCGATTTGCATGGGATGCTGGCCGGGGTCGTAGCTGAAGCCAAGGTAGGCGAAGTGCGAGGCGCAATAATTGGCGATCAATTCGAGACGCTGCCTGTTCGACCGCGTCCCTTTGGCGCGCTCGAAGGCTGAGATGACCAAGCTGCCCAAGGCGCGCTCGGATCTCATGCTCAGGGCGAGATGCCCACCGTCCTGCTCGCCCTCCTCGATCAGCTGCGCTATTGCTGCTGCAAGGTCGGGCCGGCCAGCCGTGTTTGCCACGTCGATCAGCCAAGCGTCGCGCGTCGGGTTGCTCCCTGCGACTCGGAAAAGCTCGCCGATCTCATCCTCGCCGACGACGGAAAGTGCCTTTATCCCTTGGCCTTCATCGCCGTACAGATATACCGCACGCAAAAGGTGCGCGACCTGTCCTTCGCCCTTGTCGAGGAAATGGTCGATTGCCCATCGCACAACCGCGGGCAGCTGTGGCCCTGCGGTGACCGAGGCCAAGATTGTCAAGGCAGCGGCCTGCTCCTCTAACTCGCCCAGGCTGATGAACTCCTTGCCGTGCCATGAACTTTCGTCGACGAGGATTGAGCTACCGGGCATGGGGGCGACGAGGTGAAGCTCCCCGCCTTCGACCGGGATGGCATCCGGGAGGCCGGCGCGAAGTTCTGCGCTCCCCTTTAACCATCCCCGTGGCCCATCGATGGGGGCCAGCTTAGCGGCGTCAAGCCATGCGAAGGCCAGATAGGCGAGCATGGTCCTTTTAAGAGATTATACACACCAGGCGCGCATTTTCAACACGACGGATGAATCCGATTGACCGATTTGACGACGGCACAGATTTAAAGGGCAAGCGCTTTCACCAAGTCTTCGGGCAGAGGCAAGCGCTCGGGCGCACGGGGTTCGACCTTGAGTGCCCCTTGGCCATAAGACTTGGATACCAATGCTAAATTATCTATCACATACTTATTGTTTAACAAAACCCATATAAGATCAAGTTTATCTGTATAGTCATCAAGGGGATAGATGCACAGAAAGCAGGTCAAAGGGACGACGCCGGCAGTGTTTCGTATAAACCTGAGATGCCGACGTCCCAAGTAGGCGAACAGGAAGGGGGGCGGTGGCCGCCTCTCCATTTTGTACCAAGGATTGCGCGTGGAGATCAGCGGTCGGTGTGGCAGGCCCATTTGCTCCCCCAGTCTAAGATACTCCCTGATAGGTTCTGGGAAACGCTCGGCGCAGTCATCCTCCAGCGACAGCAACAAGGTTGGTCGTCCCTTGCGTTCCAGCTCCCGGATCGTTTCGTCGGTCACCTCGTCCCCTGTGACGTCTCGGGTGCGTCCGATGGCACGTACGAAGTATTGGCGGGGGATGCCCAGCGCTGTAGCCTGTTCGGCGGTGAGGAAGAAGAAATCGTTCGCCCCGCTCGCGATCCCGCGCATGACCTTGACAAAATCGCCTAACACGTACCCCTTTGTCCCAAGAGTGCACCGTGGACGCGGTGGGCGCGACAAGCCGGTCTCCAGGCCCTCTCTCACGCTGCGACGGACGATGCGCACCTCGTCGTCGGACTGCGCGTCTCCGTCGGTGCGCATCCAACGGCTGAGGGCGTCATATGTGGGGCGATGACACGTGACCCAAACGAACTCCTCCTTGGGTGGCGATCTTTGAATGAACAGGATGAGGGGGCAGACGTCGATGTCGGGGAAGGGCGACGCCTCGCTACTGAACGTCACCACGGCGTCTAAGGCGAAGCCTTGGGTTATCCAAGCCCAGAGATCGCGAGCGAAGCGGCCTTCGCACACGTCGGCCGGCACCATGAAGGCCAGCCGTCCGCCTGCTTCGAGCAGCGACAAGGCGCGGATGAGGAAATAGACGTGTGCACCCGCCCGTCCATCGATAGATTTACCTATTATTTTACAGGTCAGCTCTTTTAAAAAGATCTTCCTTTCTATTTATATACGATGATGTCTAATATAGGGCGGGTTGGCTACTATACTGTTGAACTTAGTTTGAAAAGGATGGGTGAGAAAGTCGGCGACGACCACGCCCGACAAGTCATCGTCGTCCAACCCACGCGCACGGGCGTGGGCAAGGACGGCAGGGTCGATCTCCGTTCCCGCAAATCTGACGCCGATCCCTCGCTTGGCTGCTACCTGCTTTGCGGCGAGGAAAAAAGCCCCCGTCCCCACGCCGGGTCAAACAGCAGGACGTCATCTCTCCCGGCGAGAACATACTCGACCATCGCCTCGGCAACCCAGCCGGGTGTCCAAAATTGACCCTTCTCCCTTAACGCTTCCCTCGTCGCTGAGGACATATGTCGGGATATCCAAGACTCTTCGTCGTATTGGGCAAACCCGGTCGGTCGTCCGAACAATGGGCTAGGAGGGGATGTCACAGCAGCGCCTCGTCCTCGTCACCTACCTGTTGCGCGCCTGCTCCGTCCTCTGCGCGCAGGCCGAGAAGATGGACGCTGTTTGCGACGATCTCGAAGGCAGCTGCCGGCGTCCCGTCCTGACGTTGATACACCACCGGCCCACCGGCCCTCGGGTCCGAGCGCATCCTGCCCTCAACCAAGACCATCTTCCCTTTGCTCAGGTACCGGTTGGCATTTTCAGCTTGCTTGCCAAAAACGCTCACGCGAAACCAAACGGTCTCTTTTTGTCGTTGACTCTTGTCGTTCCGGACGAAGTCGGTCGCCACACTGAAAGAGGTGACCGGATCGCCATGCGGCAGATTGCGGGTCGCGTCCCAGCCGTCGGACGATGGTGATGCTCTGATACACCGTTTATTCTCTCTATCGCGGTAGCAAATATCTTATCCCATACCTCGCTCGTTGTCAAATTACGAGAATGCACCAATCAAAGGCGGAGCAACATGAGTCTGGATCTCCAGCGGAGCGTTGCGTTCAGCTCATCATAAACCTGTCATGCCATGTCGTCAGAGGGTAAACCCAATCAAAAGCGATTTAATCCTCCAGAACACCAGCAAACCATCTGTCATGCAGCAGCCAAAAGCAAGACGCACGCAGCGGCTTTTGCGCATACACACACGCCAGAACAGGACAAGACATGCCAACTGTTTAGCATCTACGCGCATGCTTTGCGCACTGGCAGAAGCATGTCACCTCACGCCGTCCATGCCTACCAGCTCGCAGGCAACCAAAGTGTATGATGGCGCTCAGGAAACGCAAGTTGCGCTTACGAGCAAAGCAAACAGGCAATGCCGGTAGGGCTTCGTCAAGGCAGGTAAGAATCACCATGCTGTGTGCTGTTACCAACTGCTGCGTAGCCCGACTGGTAGCCGGCAAGCTTGGCACTGTGCGGGCTTCGCGGTAGGTCATGCTGTGCGCCCAATGCAGATACTCTATGGCGTCCCTGTGCCAAGGGTGACACTATCGACAGAAGAATTGCTCTCGACCAGCATACCAGTGCACATGGAAGCGGTTACGCCCGTTGCACTTTGAACACGGCCTGCGGCGCTCTCCGACCGGCTTGCCACGCCATGACACGCCGTCGGCTTCTATCAGCACGGAAAGCAGGTTGGCCGGCATAGATCAGGGGCTTTCTTTCCTTTCTTTACTTTCACATCCCCCCTAAAGAAAGGAATGAAAGGAAAGAAAGTCAGCAGGGGCGGGCGTAGGTCGCGTGGTTTGCGAGGGCCTTCTGATGGCTCGGCCTGCCGCTTTGCAAGATCATTGCGTTCGACCTTTGCCAATCGCCGACCGCTTCTGTTTGCCTTGTGATATCGAGATGCTCGACAATGCACGCTGTGGTCTGCTTGTTGCCCAACTCAGCGAGCATCTTTACAACCTGCCTGCCGACTCGAATTTCCTCGATCCGCAAGTTGCTACCTTTGTATATCCAGCCATCTGATGAGTCAAAGTAAACGGTGATGTCATCAACCTGAATATCGCGAGACTCGAGGTGAAGAGCACCCGCTAACTCTTTAGGCTTCCTCTCTGGCAACAGGCCGATGTCGTAGGCTACGCGGATTGCGCCTGCTTCCGAACCGTCTCGAATGGGTTTGCGCCTTTTCCCTGAGCGGAGGCCCGTTGTTCTGCACAAGCGCTTGTAGTTTGTCACCGTGCGGTGCAGGCGGAGTTATTGGAGACCTCAACGGGCAGTGGTTAGCTCAAAGATAGGCGATGGCTCGACTTTGCCGGCCTTGTCGATTGCATCGCGCAGGTAGCGGCGTCGGTCTAATGGAGCGCGGTCAAATGCTTCGATAAGAACATCCTTTCCAACATCACGAGCTTGTCCAATAATATCCGCTCCAACCTGTCTGCAGTTTTTTGCTATAGTAAAATGTAAAATATCTTCGTAAATACGTTGACCAAACCGATTGAGGAAAGTTCGCTCTTGCTGCTGGCAAAGGCGCATCCCGACCACGTCAGTCGCCAGCCGCTTGATGATCGCGCTGTTGAAAAACGGGGTCTTGTGAACATCGGACTCGCGACCAACCACCAAGATCAATCGTGCTTCTTGACGGCAGAGACGGGAAAGCTCCACAAGTGCCATCGCCATATCTATACAGTATTGAACAACTATAAGAAACCGGTTCTGCCGAAACTTACGATTCGATCCGATCTCAGAGCGTGCTACAACAAGTGGCTTCCAGCCAAGCTGTTCGATGCCGGCCCTGGAATTGTGGTGATAGTTAAAGACATTAATGTACGGCGGTGAAGACAACACAAAATCGATGGAGCGATCTGATAATGGGATAGCGCGTGCATCACTGAGGAACGCCCGAACTGGCTGGTGTGAGTAGGGCAGCGCTTCGACTACGCTTCTGATGGTAGCCCACTTATTGGCGCAGGCATTATAGTCAGCCGAATCGTAATCGCAAAGGACAATGAGTGCCTCGAGGAGCATGCGCACACGAGGGTCGATATTGTTTGGAATCCACGTGCACCCATCGCCTATCGTGGAAGCAACCGTTGAGCTCGCCCGAAATAGCGGCAACCCGAACGCGAACGGCTGTGCGTTAATCAGCGTAGACTCGGCACTGTCGAGAAGGATGCGTCGTTCAGCTTGGTCGAGGCAACAGAGCTCATAGACTCGACCTAGGAGGAAGGCCGCCGGATTAATCTCACAGCCATAGGCCGCCAAGCCAAGCCGAGCCGCCTCGACGAGCACTGTTCCGCTGCCCATGAAAGGATCCAACACGGCTGCCCCTGCTGGCGCATAGGCACGGAGAAGTGACTCCACGAGTTGGGGCGAAAACTGCCCACGCCAAGGGAACGGATTGCTGCGCGATTTGGCTTCGATGTTCAATACTGAGGCTGGCAGTGGGACATCGAAGCCCAACGATGAGAGAGCAGCTTCGGGCCGAAAGCCGTATTCGGGCGAGCTATGCTGGATTCGCTCGTTCACGCACATGCTTTTGCTTGGTGACCCAGCAGCCCGCGCACCTTGCGCATTCCACATCAGGCGCAGGCCAAGTTTAAGCTGACGCATACTTGAGCTGCTTGCTGACAAAGCCAATCTGTCGCCGCCATCTCAGCTGAGCATCACGCTTTGATTCTCGCAAAGGCCGCATGCCAGGCCGGCGTGCCTAGGATGGCGACCTGCCCGTCCAGCGTCGGCGGCACAATGTAATCATCAATCCCCGCCAAGACCGCCTCGTGGACAAGATAGCAGCTCAGCAGCGCCTGTACCCGCACGCAGATCGTCGGGAAGAGGAAGCGCTGCGCCATTTGAGGAAGCAGACACTGGGGTAATTAGCACAGCCCCTTCGGGGAGCGGATACTTCTGCTCCCCGAAGGTGAGTACCTTGCCCTCTACATGGTAGGGGAGAGGGGGCTGAGTCACTAACCACTTCTCGAGCCACTCCCAGTACTTACCCCTTCCCACCTGGATAGCGTTCACTATCGCCTCATCGTCATGAACAGTCATGGTTCTTTCCTCCACGCTTCCCTCGTCATCTACGTGCGGGTATTTTGCGTCGTATCGGGCAGATCCGCAGGCCGTCCAAGCCGAGCCAAACCGAGGGGCTAGAAAGGGATGTCTTGGCCTGATGGCAGCGCCTCGTCCTCATCACCTACCTGTTGCGTGCCTGCCCCGCCCTCTGCGCGTGGACTGAGAAAACAGACGCTGTTTGCGATGATCTCGAAGGCAGCTGCTGGCGTCCCGTCCTGACGTTGATACACCACCGGCCCACCGGTCCTCGGGTCCGAGCGCAGCCTGCCCTCAACTAAGACCATCTTCCCTTTGCTCAGGTACTGGTTGGCGTTCTCAGCTTGCTTGCCAAAAACGCTCACGCGAAACCAAACGGTCTCTTTTTGTCGTTGACCGTTCTTGTCGTTCCGGACGAAGTCGGTCGCCACGCTGAAAGAGGTGACCGGATCGCCGTTCGGCAGGTAACGCATTTCCGGGTCACGTCCCAGTCGTCCGATGATGGTGACGCTCTGATACATCGCTTATCCTCTCTATCGCAGCAGTAGATATCAAGATAGATCTTATCCTATATCTCATTCACTGTCAAATTACGAGAGCGCGCCTATTAAAGGTGACGCAATACGAGTTCGGATTTGCATCGGAGCGTTTTATTTAGCTCGTCATATCAGCCAGTCATGCTCTAAGCAGTCAAAAGAGGTTTAATCCTCCAGAGGACCAGCCAACCATCCGCAGGTTGTCTGCGTCAGCTAACGGCGCAGTGACGTGCGCACACGCCCAAATCAAGGACGCGGCCCAAGGACGCACAAACTCGTTCGGCCAGGCGTCGAGCTGCGCGCACGTTTGTCGCCGCAAGCACGAGCATGTCGCCTCCTCGGTTGCCCCTGCCCACCACCCTAGCAGGCAACTCATGTGGATGATGGCACCCAGGAGGTGTGCCGAGCCTCGACAAGGGGCAACGACCTGCAAGATGCCCTTCCCCCGACGCCTAAGCCGGCCGACGACTTCAAGCCCACTTGCGGCGCAGCACGTCCAGAATCAAGTGGTGGCCGACGAGAACCGACAGTCAAGTCAAATGCCGAGCAACGACATCGAGCGCGTTGTCCGGGTAATGCGCACGGCAAGGCTTGGATCATCGCGATGTCACGCCGATCTGCCCCCATGCAAGGTTTGGGCCGAGTCCTTCGCTGATCACAAAGCCGGACGACTCGGCTGTGCCACGCAGTGAGAAGGCTCGTCGCCACGACAGCTTCTGCGTTGCAACGGTAAGTTTGGCCCAGACGACCCATCTTCCCGAGGCCGGTGCAGCATCGCCGCGATTGCGCGGTGCTCGCTTAACCCATCCTGTTTTGCATGAGCCAAGTATTTTGATCCCGCAGGGCGCGTCAACTCGATGAGGTAGCTGGCACATGCAGCGACACACTCCTCTCGCCGATGGCGCAAAATGCGCACGCAACTGCTAACCAAGCATCAGACGACCTTTTGGCGCGCTCATGAGTTGCGTGATGAGAGAGCGCTGTGTGCCTCTTACATGAGAAGGAGGCTCAGGTGGTTGACTGGTCTTCTGGAAGATTAACCTACTTGACAAGCCGGATGAAGATGTGGTATATTGTGGATGCGAGATAGGCGACCTCCTAAGGCATAGAGGTACCCTCCAAAAAAGACCCGGCCAAAAGTCGGGTCTCTTTTTATTTCCCGCGTCAGTCGTCGCAAAGCCCAAGAGCGCGATAGGTGCCCCTATCTGTGTTGTCTCGGCTCGCACCGATGATGGCGATGGTTGAAACATCTCGACATCACCCGCACGTTCTATCCTTGAGCATCTTCTCGGCGGACGAAGAAGGCAAAGGCGCACATGGCGAGGAGTGCAACACATACAAAAATGGGGAAACGCCGCGAGGGAATGTGTGGCGCACAAGGCATACGCAGGAACAGAGGAGATGGCGATTCGCTTCGCCTGCAAGGGTTGGCCTTCCGTGCTTGGTCAAGCACAAGTTCGCGCAGATGCATCACGGGGCTTTCCCTCATAGAAATGGGTGACCGAGCTTGGCGTGGACGACGTTTGATGAACATACTGCGCCATCGAAGAAATAGGGTGTTCGATTCTGCCATGCCGGCCCTTCCTTCTCCCCGAAGGGTGATGTGGGAGGGACAAATAGGCAAGGGGAGCGATGCGCAAGACATCCTCGACGGTCAACCGGCGATGACGGATGGCGACGAACGATCATCGCGCCTCGACGACTTCGCACGTCATCTCGATAGGGAGTTCGCCACAGCAAAGCTTGGCGAGCTTATCGGTGAGGTTATGCTCGGCTGTGCAAGACAAGACGGGTTATGTCAGGAGTGAAGGGTCGTGGCAAAAGCTCACAACCGGAGGAAAAGACGGGCACAGATGCGCAGGCTAAGTTAGACCGAGAATACCCGTGGCGATGTTGTCATGATGATTCACGGGCTGGTCGTGAGCTCTTTTTACTGGCGAGGCATACGTCGAAGAGCGCGACGGGTTCGTTTGCACGTATCGCAGTATCCACAAGCGCAACAGTGCGCCCGTGCGGATCGACCACATTTTCACCAAACGGGAGGCGGCTCAAGCATTGAGGCGACGCATGTTTGACGGGGCGTGCGTTACCGAACACGGCATGCCTACGCCTTAGATGAAACCTGTCTGCAGGCTGTGCGCGGAAGGTGGACGCAGCACCGTCCGTCATGTGCTATTCGCCCGATGGACGCAGGATGGCTTCAAGCTGAGATCTGGCTTGGCAAAGCTTGTTTCAGATCGTCGGTTGGCTTGGATTTCAAATGTGCAAGGTAAGGGAACTGATGGGACGAGGCGGGATTATTTCCTTGGCTGTGCTGGCCACCTGTGGCAACGAGCGCGGCGCAGCGAGAGGCAACTGCGCGGGTGCTTTTCGGGAGTGCTCAAATGCGGAGTGACATGAACTCAGAGAGACTCCTTTGGAGTAGCGCTGTCTGTCCCACGAAGAGGAGATGGAAGAAAGCTGCGATACAGAAGTTCATCTCCTCTCCTGAGCAGAGATGACGACTGCGACGATGGTTCACCGAGAGAACTTGTCGGTCAGTGGCGTTTGAATGGCGCTCGGCTACCAGCGCCACCTCATCCTGTTTTGCGTGAATCAAGTATTTTGACCCCGCACGGCGTGTCTAACTCGGTGAGGTGGCGGGCAATATGCCTTCTCGCCGGCGTCGAAGGGCATGCGCGCAGCCGCTAAACAGTTGGCGTGTTGGTTTTGCATGGGCGAGCCACCGCAAGTGCTTTGCCTGAGAACTGGCGCTGCACACCTGGATGGCCGATCGGTCTTCTGGGTGATTAAACCGTTTCCTGCTGATTAACTCTCGTTTCGTCAGCGGGGATGATCTGGGAACTGTCATGAGCTCACGAGCGCAGAAATCGGCCGAGAACAACCGGCTGGCGATCCAATTGCTTTGTAAGGAGCTGGGCATCATCAACACAGTTCATTTTCTCAAGCAGTTTGTGCTTGTGTTGGGAGACTACGTCCAAGAGCGCGAGGATTTGTTCGCCAACAAAACGTTAGATCAGATCGTGGACGAGATTGAACGGGTTGTCTCTCGTACGGCGCCGTCGTCCGTTCGACGTGCCCCGTCGAAGCGGCTTGGTTTGGCCACGGATAGCTGCGCAATTGCGGTTGTGTGTTGGCATTGTGCTCGATGTGCAGCGTCTGCCGTCCTCCTCGCCCTGTGCGGTTTTGTCGTGGCTTGGCGTCAGGGGTAGGGGTGTTTTATAAAGAGACGACGGCGAGTTAGGCACGAGCGAATTCGGTCTTGTCAGCGAGGATGCGATGCTCGCTCACACATTGCGCATCGCCAATTTGTCCCGGTAGCATCTTGCGATCACGCGTTGTTGAGTTTAAGCGCCGAGGACGTCTCGGCGCAGCGGGATAGAATGTGAGTGAGGGACGACGCAGATATGGATCAAATCGAAGGGCAGGGGTCGCTGGGGAGGCAGAAGCGAAAATCGCCGAGCGGTGTGACGACCAGTCGCCTGATCTTCAGCGCCTACGTGGGCACCAACGAGGAATTGTTTCCGCTGATACTGGAGTTGCATCTTCCGCCGGGCTCGGTGGTAGCAGATGTGACCTATGGCAAGGGGATTTTCTGGAAGCGTGTTCCCAAAGGCAAATACCATCTACTTGCCACTGACATAAAAACCGGTGTTGATTGTCGCAATCTGCCTTATCGAGACGGGAGCATCGACTGCGTCGTTTTGGACCCGCCGTATATGGAGGGCCTCCATCGTCGCGCCGGGGTTCACCTGGCGGGTGCGGGGTCGTATGCTTCCTTTCGGGATACGTATTCAGACGGGGTGCCGACCAGTGGTGGGCCGAAATATCACGATGCTGTTCTCGACCTGTATTTCAGGGCTGGCAGGGAGGCCTATCGCGTCCTGCGTCGGATGGGGTTGTTAATTGTAAAATGCCAAGACGAGGTAAGCGCCAGCATTCAACATTTAACACATGTTGAGATTATTAATTATTATAATTCAATAGGTTTTTATACAAAAGATCTGTTTATACTTATTAGAAACAACAAACCGGCGGTGAGTCGGATGATAAAACAGGAGCACGCCAGGAAAAACCACTCATACTTCTTGGTCTTTGTAAAAACGGAGGGGATGAATCCGCGCCGAGCGTAACGTCAAGGAAAGCCCTCGGCAAACCCGCGCTCTCCGGCGCGTCGATCCGCCGCCATGACACGCCCTCACGCTGCGCGCTTAAAACTGCCCGCTCTGTTGACGCTCCAGCTTTCGCAGCCGACCAGCGCGTGCTCATCGAGCGTCCTCGGAAACGCGCAAAGGCCGACGCTTCATCACCCAAGCCGATCGGCCCTTGGCCCGTGTCGGCCTGCGCGCAGAAGCCATCGTTATAGCGACCTTCAGCCCGTTTACCGGTAGGCGACTTCAAAACGTCCATCGGCGCGTCCTGCCCCGCCGTGTCGGTCGTGCGCCTTCGCGCTCAGCCGCGATCACCGCGAGGCTTTGGCCATGCCTGCGTCCTTCAACCCGCAAGCGCAGCTGCCGGCGTTGGCAAATGTGAGGCTTCGCCCCCTGCTGCGTATCTGCGCGTCTCACAACGCGGCGATGACTCGGTCTGGCGCTGCCACGCAGGTGACAAAAGGCACGAGGTGGGCGCGGGGTTCAGGGCGCTTTTGCGACGCGATATTGCGCATCGTGGTTATCAACAGCGCCGCGATGAACTGCGCCTTCGCTTTCTGATTTACCCCGCGACTTCGCGTCGCGATGCGGCTTGCCTGCTTGGCCGGGTCAGGACAGGGCAAGAGGGGGGCAAGCAGAGGGTTGGGGCGAGCCTGTATCTCATGTGCGCCTTTGATGCGGACAGGCGCATGCGGATTGGATTTCGTCTTGTCAGCTTTCAAACCCGCGCCTCGTCTTGTTCAACCTGTGCGCATTGCGCGGTGTGGGATTCATTCCTGCCTTGCTTGGCTCAAGGGGGACGCCTATTCGTCGTCACAAGCCGTCCGCGCCAAGCTGGATGATCATCGGCAGCCGTGTCGAGTTGTCGAAGATGGCCTTGCGGCTCAGCGGGCGCTTGCCGGGTCGGGGGGGCTTAAGGGTGGGTTGACCGTGTGTGTATGCGCCGCTTGGTCGCAGCGCAGTGCAGGCAAAAGAGAGGGTTTATCTGGGGTGCCCCATTTTATTTACAAGAGGCGCACGCCGTAAGCGCGAAAGGCACAGCGAGGTTTGCGTTCTCCGGATGCGCTGCGTGTCCGTCTTGGTGGCCAGATCGGCCAATGTTAGGTGCTCTCCTTTGGCGCTGAACGGCGAAAATTGTGGTATAATGTGGGCGGTTCAGACAGGCGTCTTCTTTCACTCCGCTAGAGGAGCTCGGCTGTTCGCCGAGCTCCTCTAGTTTTTACGCCATTGTCGGTTGCTCGCAGGTGAGGATGTCCGCCACGTCAAGGGCTTTGCGAGACGGCAAGCGAGAGCGCGTCTTTAATCATCTTGGCGTCGAAGAGGAATATGGCGATCACCGCGACGAAGATGACGATCAGAGAATTGATGATTCTGGCGATCGAGTTTGGATTTTGCTCGATTGAGTAGGACACGATCGCCTTCTGCATGATCGACAGCGACGCCACGATGGACAGCATCGCCACGATGTTTTTAACGGTGTTCAACACCGTCGTCAAGATGTTTCCCTCGAGCTGTAGGCGGACAACATTTAGGCTATCGGCGCATCCGGCCAAGAACAGGAGCGCCAACAGGCCCAGCGCAAGCAGGGGGCGGGCGGACATCGCTACGAGATTATCTGCTGAATATGCTGGCCAGCATGCCGACGATGGATTCTGCGCTGTTGATCAGGATGCCGAGCATCAGGGCGAAGACCAATCTCGAGATTAGGCTGAGGACGAGGATTGGCAACGTTGGCGCAAATTGCTCGTCTGCGTGTGCACGTGAGTCTCCGAACAGGAATCCAACCGTCAGTCCCAGTTGCCCCATAACCGCATTAGCCATGTCCACCCCCACGCGGATCACGATCATGATAACGATGAGCGCCGTGATCACCCCTCGTACGGCTTGGAAGACGGCTGAGCCGAACAGCTGATCGATCAGCCGCTTGAAGGCGCCGGCGAGCGTGTTGTTCGCCACCTCTCGGTCCCTCAAGTGATCGGACGTCGGCGGCGGATTGGCCTGCGATGGGTGAGCAAACGACCGATCGTGCGCATGGGCGACTTCGACGGCGGTGAAGCCGAGCCCTGCGCAGCATGCCAGCAGCGCAGCGCACAACGCTTTGACGACAAGTTGCTTCATCGCTACTTGAAGGGGATCGGGATGGTGTTGTCGATCAGCTGGCGGTTCGACAGGCCGCTATAGATGGCATCCACTATGACGGGGCTGAGCAGGGCCAACACCAGGCCGACGAACACGGCGGCGATCGCCAGCGCCACCTCACCTATCCCGCGCGAGGAGTTGGTCAGCAGGCTGATCTTGCCGTTGATTAAGAGAACTATAACGATTAATATTGCAGTGATCACGATGACGGTGCCAAGCAGCTGGATACCTTGCTGGACGAGCGTTTTCATTTGCTCTCGCAGCTCGGCACCGCAGCCGCTCAGGAGCGAGGAGAGGACGACGAGCGCGCAGGCGAGCAACAGCGAGCGATGGGCGCGCAACCATCGCTCTGGGCGCTTCAACAGATGGTTCGCGTTCATGAATGTATTATAGGCCTTGGGAGGGCCTTTTCAAGCGTTACCAGCGGGGTGTGGAGGTGCGCCGACGGTGTCATTCAGCGCGCACTTGGAGTGTGACAAGGGACGCCGGGTGGTCTTGGCCGGGGGGGATACCCCGGCCAAGACGATGGTCATCTGCGGATGACTGTTTGGATCTTCTGGATGGGGACGGCGATGATGCCGCATTGGCGGTCGTAGACCGGGTCGCGGGTCTGCAGTCGCCAGTAGTCGAGGGCGCCGGGGAAGTTGTAGAACTCGACCAAGTTCCTGGCCGGGAACGGGCCTTTGACAACAGGACAGTCGATGTTATCATTAGACCTACACTTGTATTCTCTGTCACAAACCCTCTTACCGTTCTCGTCCCTGCAGTTTACATCCTCCCATCCGCATGAAGTTGTTGGAGGCTCGGCTTTTTGACACTTACAGCGACGTAGATCAATTTCCGATAGGCCGTCGGGGCAACCGCCCGGGTAGTGTTGCCGGATTTGATCCACCCGCTTATACCAGAACATGCCGTTGAGCTGCCAGAGGGTGCTGACGTTGACTTGGTAGGAGGGCTCGGCGCGGAATGAGCCGAGCGGCCAAGCGGGCCCGTTGACCGGCTTGTCGAACGAGCTGGTCTCGTAGATGTGATAGATGGTCGCGCCCCTGCGCTGGCCGCGGATGGTCAACCCGCCCATCCGGCTCATCACCTCGCCGACGGCGCGCTGAACCAGTTCGGGCGACCTCTGGTTGACGTCGTCCCCGATGTAGTTCGAGACGATGTTGTCGCTCTCTTTGCCGAGGTTATTCGGGCGCTCGTCCATCTCCCACACGGTGGCGTCGGGGTTCATGGCGATGGTGATCTGGCCGATGTACTCGGCGACGTGCGGCCCGTTGCTCTGTTCTGTGCAGACCTCGCGTTGGTAGACGTCGAAGGACTGGCTGCCCTGGGCCGAGGCGGTCCCACCTTGGATGGTGAAGCGGTTGGGCAGCCCGACGGTGCCGCGCGGGTAGGGCTCGCGGATGACGAGCGGGCAAGGCACGTCAACCTTGACGATCATCCGACCTTGCCAGAAGCACTGGACTTCCCGGCCGTTGGCGAAGCACTTGACGTCCGCCACGCATGGCGGTTCTGGCGGCGGAGGATCATCGTCGCAGCTCCAAGTGAACTTGCAGGTGAGCCTATCGCATTGCACGGGGACGACGCGCCCGCCCGGGCATTGTCGGGTCAGGTTAACCGGCTGGTTGGGATCGCACTCGATATTCGGGCACTTTTGATTCGGCTGCGCCTCTTTGCACAGGTGCGGATAGCAAGGGCAGGGGGTGCATTTGCAGCGCTTGACGCAGTCCGGCGGGCATGTTGAAGTGCTGCCGTCTGGGCACCGGTAGGACTCGCCCGGTTTGCAGTAACCGGGGCCGAAGGATTCCGGATCGCACGCTTGACCCGGCGCGATCGAGCGGTCGCAGCACCTGCATTTGGGCTTGCAACCTTCGGCGACCCTGCAGATGGCGGCGGTGCCGTTCCAACACTTAAGGTCGGAGGGGCTGCCGTCGGGCTTATTGGCGCAGCCGCCGGGGGCATTCGGCGGACAGCACTCCTCGTCCTGTGGGGGCGGCGGGAGGACGCCGTCATCGCCACAGCGGAGCGTGAGCGTCACCTTCTTCCTGCCCGTCTCGGTGCATTTATTGACCACCACTTCGAACTCTTGTCCGGCGACGCAGGTACATCTAGTTGTCGTATTACTGCCCTCAGTGACGATTCTCTTCCTCACCGGGTCGTAGCGGCAGGACGGTGGCTTTTTGCACTCCGGCGCGTTTCGCTTGATGATATCTTGCTCTAGAGGCCTGCTTGTTATGGTCAAGTTAGTACACTCTATCCCATTACGCCTCGGTACCCACCTGGGGACCGCTGCGAGATGACCCTCCGGTGTGCACACATAGTCCGTGTATTCTCGCGCTTCAGAATCGATCGTGGCCGTCCCGGAGCAATCCCAGCATGAACTACCAATTTCTCTCGGGGACGAGGCAGACCAAGTGCATTGTGGTGTCACACTGAGTGTAACTTCGTATTGACGCAAGCACCCGGGACAACCCGAGTCGCACTCGGCGTAGGATATCTTTCCCGAACCACCGCATACCACCGTGACATCAGTAAAGCCTTCGTCGATCTGGAAACAGCACCTTAACTCCCACTTGCCATTCCCGAGGTCTATGGGAGTGCATGCGAAGGCACGATCTAGGACCAAGAGGGAAAGCGCGCAGCCGAATAGGACGACCAAGCCGCGGCGCAGGAGGACGAATGTGCTGCTCATGGGTGATATTATATGGGGAGGTCGCCCTTTTTCAAGGGGAGGGGGAATGGCCAAATTCAGAGTGATAAACTCCGCTCTGGGATGGCGCCGTCTGAGCAGATGGAAGCGCTCTTGGTGGAGGGCTGCGATACAACGGCCGGACCATCGCGAGAGAAACGGCGGCGCACGCGCTGTTTTCCAAGAACACTCGCCCAGCTCGGTGAGGTGGCGGCACACGAGGCGAGATATTCTTCCCGTCGGCGGCGAAGGGTATGCGCGCAGCCGCTAAACAGGCGGTTCTGCATGAGCGCGCCGCTGCGAGCGCGTTGCTTGAGAACGGGGGATGGTTGACCGGTCTTCCAAGTGCTCAAACCATTTCCTGCTGGTTCACTCCCGACGGAGGGATGGTATATAGCGAGGCAGTATAATCAAAATATGCGTGTGATCCTATTCACCCTTGCGGCGCTGCTCCCGCTCGCGCTCGGCAACAGCGCCGCCGCTCAGCGCCCCGTCCCGCCTGAGCAAATGCCGCTTCCAAACGAGCGCGTCCTACAAACCCCCTACTG
>Ga0197142_1000997_pt1 | contig 26077 bp, 21 predicted proteins | sample GBS60_MetaG_FD_148614 | JGI IMG/M metagenome (GOLD analysis project Ga0197142, IMG submission 148614) | Sediment microbial communities from Great Boiling Springs, Gerlach, Nevada, United States - GBS 60_MetaG | ecosystem: Environmental > Aquatic > Thermal springs > Hot (42-90C) > Sediment... | reverse complement strand
CGATTCCTGTAAGCAACGGAGATATCAAGATCAACGGGTCGTCAATCCGAGGAAGATCGTGTTATGAGGTGGCTTCGCTTGGCTTGGCGAGAACGTTCCAAAGCGTGCAGCTTTTTCGTAACATGACAGTTTTTGAGAACGTGATGGTGGGTTGTCATAGCTGGACCAGGCAGGGGATGGCGTCTGGAGCGCTGCGGCTTCCCGGTCACTGGCGTGAGGAACGGGAGATACGTAACGAAGCGATGCGATGTTTGGAAACAGTGGGTTTGGCTGACCAGGCAGATATTGACGCATCTGCTTTGCCTTTTGGCAAACAAAGAATGTTGGAAATTGCTCGAGCCTTAGCTAGTCGTCCAAAGCTTTTGCTTCTGGACGAGCCTGCATCTGGATTGTCGACTCGGGAAACGAGTGAACTTTCGGAGTTGCTGAAGCGCATAGTGACAGAAGGCGTCACAATAGTGCTGGTAGATCACGATATGCAATTCGTGATGGATATATCTGATGAGGTTGCGGTTTTGGATCGGGGGAGAAAGATAGCCGAGGGCACTCCAGACGAGGTGCAAAACGATCCATTGGTGATTGCGGCATATTTGGGAGCGGAGGCAAAGTAGTGCTAAAGCTTCAAAGCGTTATCACATACTACGGCAGAATACTTGCTCTGAAGGGGGTCTCGCTACATGTGGATCCAGGAGAAATAGTTGCCATAGTGGGACCTAACGGAGCAGGAAAGACGACAACCTTGAACACAATCTCAGGCGTTATTGGGCCAGGTTCGGGCCGGATCATATTCGATGGCAGAGACGTAACCGGTTGGCCTACCGAAAGGCTCGTTGAGATGGGACTAATACAAGTTCCGGAAGGACGACAACTTTTCGCTGGAATGACAGTTTACGAAAATCTTATCTTGGGAGCTTACAGACGAAGTCGGGCCTCAAAGAGGTCGGAACTTTCACACGACCTTGATAGAGTATATCATTTATTTCCCATTCTGAAAGAACGGTCTAATCAACCTGCGGGCACTCTGTCGGGCGGCGAACAACAGATGCTTGCGATAGGCAGGGCTTTGATGAGCAGGCCGAAGATGTTGTTGCTCGACGAGCCGTCAATGGGTTTGGCCCCGTTGGTTGTAAAGGAGATTTTCAAGGTCGTAGCCGATTTGCGCAAGGAGGGGACCACTGCGCTGATTGTCGAGCAGAACGCTAGAGCTGCTCTTGGGATAGCACGAAGAGCCTATGTTATGGAAACCGGGCGGATAGTTATGGAGGGGCCAGCCTCCGAATTGTCTAAGAACCCGGAAATTCAGAGAGCCTACCTTGGAAAGGGCTATCGACAAATCTTGGACAGACAGGACGATTAGCGATGCCGATCTGGAACTCGAAATACGAGCGAATGGCACGAGAGGAATTGGAGCAACTCCAACTCGAGCGGTTACAAGCGACGGTGAACAGGGCCTACCGCAACGTTCCATTCTACCACCGGAAATTTCAGCAATTGAATTTGGCGCCGGAAGACGTGCTATCGCTTAATGACATCGTGAAACTGCCGTTTACTACCAAGCACGATTTGCGCGATGGTTACCCGTATGAGATGTTCGCTGTACCGCTGCGGGAGATCGTGCGTATACACTCGTCATCTGGAGCAACTACAAAGCCAGTGGTAGTCGGTTACACAAAGAACGACCTCAAACATTGGACTGAACTTGTGGCCCGAGTTATGAGTGCAGCCGGTGTTACGAAGGACGATGTCGTTCAAATCGCATTCGACTACGGATTACTTACCGGTGGACTCGGTATGCATTATGGGGCAGAGCGCCTTGGTGCGTCTGTTATTCCGGTATCGTCGAGCAATATCGAGCGGCAAATACAAATTATGCAGGATTTCCGCAGCACGGTTCTCATCGGAACGTCGAGCTATGCGCTGTATGTGATTGAAGTAATGAAAAAGATGGGTGTTTCGCCTGCAGGATTATGGTTGAGAGTTGGCCTCTTTGGTGGGGAGCCGATGAGCGAGGCTACACGCGCGGAGATCGAATCTCAGTTAGGAATTATTGCGACGGACAACTACGGTGTCAGCGCAGTTATGGGTCCAGGCATAGCCGGTGAGTGCGAGCTAAAAGAAGGCTTGCACATTAACGAAGATCATTTCTTGGTCGAAGTTATTGATCCGGAGACGCTGGAGGTGCTTCCCGAAGGAGAATGTGGCGAGCTGGTGATAACAACTCTCACGAAAGAAGGCTTGCCGATGATTAGGTATCGAACGAGAGACGTGACCTCTATAACTAGGGAGCCTTGTAAGTGCGGGCGAACAACGGCAAGGATGACACCGGTGCGCAAGCGCACGGATGATATGGTTATAGTTCGCGGCATAAATGTATACCCTGCAGAAATTGAAGCCCTGCTATACGACATTGAACACGTCGAGCCGCACTACCAGATAGTGTTAGACCGAGAGAATGGACTTGACGAGCTTACTCTTATGGTCGAGCTATCCCCGGAAATGATCAGCGACCAGATGACCAAGTTGGTTGAGCTCGAAGAAACGATTAAGAAACGTGTACATTCGGCAGTAGGACTTACTCCCAAGGTTAAACTTGTCGAAGCAAAGACTTTGCAAAGCGTGGACAAGTCCAATCGAGTCATAGACAACAGAGAAAAACATATAAGGAGGTGATAGATAAGAGGCAAAACAATATGCATCGGGCGGTGCCCTTAAATTTTGTTAATCGGATGTGACGTGATTCTACTGCAAAGACTGAGGAGGAGAAGCATTGAGAAGGTTTTCAGTAATGGTATTATTGGCGGCTTTATTGCTGAGCTTAGCCACAACGTGTTTGAATGCACAGGTTGAAGTGCACGGCTATATGCTGAATAGATTCTATATTAATCCTAGCAGCAGTGCTAGGTTCGCGATTGAAAGGGTTTCGCTATCTGCCTTGGCGAAACTAGGCGAAGACGGTAATGCCTACGTAGAGGTTTATCTCCATCCGTGGCTTCCTGCGGTTACCGCGGCAGAGCAGTTCAGAACGTATTTGGAGAGTGCGTATGTCGATCTGCCGTTTGCTCAAGGCCGAATCAGGATCGGCAAAGGCCGGCAATTGAATTTCGGTCTGACGCCTTCATATCCTAACAGAAAGACTTCGCAATACGGAATTCTTTCGGAGACGTTCACACAGGATCGCATACAGGGGTTCCAGTATGCCTACAAAAAAGGTGTTTTTGACTGGGGCGTAAGTTTATTTAGCGATCAAAACCTTGGAACTAGAGAGGCGGGCGGTTTTCCCGGTGCTCTTGCTTCTGATGTAGTAAAGCATGTTGTAGACAAGGACATACCAAGCGATATAAGCGGTAAGCTGGCATTAGCGGCTAAGTTTGGCTGGACAGGACCACAGTATCAGCTTCATTTTTCAGGGGCTAAGGGTAAACTGAATCCTAATCAGCTCGGCGCCGTTGCGCCGTTTGTTCCTGCGGGTGTTACAAACAAGGATACTGATCACGACAAGTTCGGTGTGGATGCGGTATACAAGTATGGACCGTTCGTGCTGCAGGGCGAGTGGTATACGGGCAATTTTAGCTTGGTTAAAATCACGGGATATCAGCTCGTTGCAGGCTACGAGCCAAAAGATAAAGCCCGCTTCTACATAAAGTATGCCGCGCTGAATAACGATTTCGGTCCGCCTAATCCGAACCCGACCAATCCTATTACGTGGGATATTCAGCAGCTAACAATTGGTGTGGTCCAGCCGATCCGTAAAGGAGTGTGGGCTGAACTTAACTACGAGCGGAATACCGAGCGGCCACAGGGCGGTGCGGCAAGTATCGACAACGACATATTATTCATAGAGTTCTTTACTGGGTTCTGATCGCTGATATTGACGTAAGTGGCATCAAACAATCAGTGACCCAAGCTATAGATTAAAAGATAAAGCTAAGCAATCGGAGGTGCCCGCCTTTTTAGAGTGGTCGGGCACCTCCATTCCGTCAATCTCGTTATATTGATAATTGTGACAGTTTACATCGGCATTAGGCTTGCTCATGCCGTCGATAGGCAATACTACGTGCGAGTTCGCACAATATTATCTCCAAGTGCGGCAATTCTCCGATGCGACCAATATGTAGTGGATTAGCTATTTGAGGATTGGTTCTAATTTTCTAATTTGAAGCGTTGCGAAGATTGATAAGGAATTAATTAAGCAAAGGCAATACAGACGCTGCTGTCGAATAATCGTAAGATTCCGGAAAGCCTGACTTGTCATTAGGGACAGTTTAGGCGGGTGCTGCGGGTAGATATTCCAAAGGATGATTTAGGTGGATTAGAGTGTTACCTTGTGCCACATGCAAGCACTACCTTAAGTGATCGAGTGCCGCAACATAGATGCGAAAACGAAAGTTGATCCAAAAACGTGTTTGGATTGCAATACAAAAGATCGAAGTTCGGCCTACGATTAGAATTTGTATTTTGCCAAGGCTTCCCACTCAAATAGGAAGAATAACACATCCTACGCGACTCAACAGTGTAGCTACTGATGTGTGAGCATTGCTGACAATTGGAGCGCTGCTGTGGTATGATTTTAATATGAGCAAGAAGAAGGGCACTATCCTCATTGTAGACGACGAACCCAACATTCGACGTGTATTGGAAGCGGTGCTTATAAAGGAAGGTCATACGGTTATTACCGCTGAGAACGGCCGTAAGGGCCTTGATGTGCTTACCAAAGATGCCAGCATTGATGTTCTGATAACCGACTTGATAATGCCTGACATCAACGGCATTGAGCTTCTTGCTGCAGCAAAAGAGATGAACCAGAACATCTCGGTTCTCATGATAACTGCCCATGGCACCATCAAAAGCGCCGTAGATGCTATGAAACTCGGTGCGTTCGACTACATTCCAAAACCTTTTGATCTGGACGAGATAAAACTGGTGGTTCGCAATGCTTTGGAGCGTAAGGAGCTTATCGAGGAGAATCGGAACTTACGTGCGCAGGTGAAGACAGCCTACAGAATTGGCAACATGGTGGGCTCCAGTCCAGCTATGATGGAAGTCTTCCGAATGATCGAACGTGTGAAAGATAGCCGGGCATCGGTATTAATTCGCGGCGAAAGCGGTACTGGGAAGGAAGGCGTAGCAAGGGCGCTTCACTATACGTCAATTCGTGCGGATAAGCCGTTTGTGCCTGTAGCCTGTGTTGCTCTTTCCGAGCAACTACTTCAAAGTGAACTGTTCGGTCACGAGAAGGGTTCGTTTACTGGGGCGGTTGGTCAGAAAAAGGGTCGTTTCGAGTTAGCTAATCATGGCACGTTGTTCTTGGATGAGATCGGCGACATTCCTTTGACCACACAGATGATGCTTCTGCGCGTTATACAGGAACGCGAATTTGAGAGGGTGGGAGGCACGGAAACAATCAAGGTGGACGTAAGACTCGTAACTGCTACCAATCAGAACTTGGAGAAGCTGGTTGAGGAAGGAAAGTTTCGTGAGGATCTTTTCTATAGGCTCCAAGTTATCACCATTCACATGCCACGCCTGCGTGATCGAATAGAGGACATTCCTGCATTGGTCGAGCATTTCATCCGGATGTATGCACCGGAGAACGGCAAGAAGATCGAATACGCCAGTCCCGAAGCCTTAGAGATGCTCATGCACTACCGCTGGCCCGGCAACGTTCGAGAACTTGAAAACGTTATCGAGCGGGCGGTTGTTTTAGCGGATCCCGATGCTAAGCTTATTACGCCTGATCTTCTACCTACATCCATCACGGAATCAGCGGGCGTTAAGCTTTAAATCCCAAAAACTAAGCGCATAATAACGAGCCTGTAGTTTTTCTATGAAAGGCAGTCTAAAGTTCACCTTGCCGTTTAATATCTTCCAGCACTTCCAAGTTGTACTTAGCGTCAGCGTTGTTAGGATCGATACTTAAGGCTTTTTTCAGCAGGGCGCAAGCTTCGTTGATCCTGCCGTTTATTGCAAGTAGGTAACCCATAGCAGCATATACCGAAGAGTTGCGTGGATTCAATTTAAGAGCTACCTGATACTCGTGCCAAGCTTCTGTAGGTCTATTTAGATTGGTCAGTGCATTTCCCAAATTGAAATGTGCATCTAGGAATCTCGGTTCAATGCTAACAACCTTCTTGTAGATTTCGACGGCTTTCGCATCATCATAGCGCTGCTTCTGGTAAGCAACTCCTAGGTTGAATAATGCGACGACGTTCTGCGGAGAGGTGACTGATATAGTGTGCTCGAAAAGTGTTATTCCATTTCGCCAATATCCAACCTGAACATACGAGGATATGGCAAGCATCACAATCGCAATTGCTGCTGCCGCCGTTATCAATTTTCTTGCTAAAGTTCCTTTAAGCAGTTCCAACGCACCGAATGCAATTGAAATGAATATGCCAATGAGAGGAACATAAGTATAGCGATCTGCCATAGCTTGATCGCCCACTTGTATGAGGCCAATTACCGGTATTAGCGTGATTATATACCACAACCAACCTACAATTAGCCAAGGGCAGCGTTTGCGTATCCGAATGGCAAATACTGTAACGCTTACCAATACTAAAGCCGAAACAACAACCTGCCAAGTCGGAATCGATGTGCCGGGATGAGGATAATAGGCTGCTAATCGCACAGGATAGAACGTTTTCGAGAGGTAGGCCATATATGAAACGATTGCGTTTGCGATTCTAACACCAACGGGTCTGATATCAAAAGATTGAACGGCTCCGCCAGCGGCTTGAGCCAAATATGTGATCACGCATGATGCTGTGGCAAGGACAAAAAGCGGAAACTTATCTCGAATAGCAAAGAAATATGAAGCGATAACGCCAGTCCACAAATCAAAACCTTTATTTTCTTGCCTCGCTACGGATGGTTGCAGTGCTGTTCTGCCCAGCGGCCAATAATCTATCAATATCAATATAATAGGCAGAGTTACCAACATAGGCTTTGCCGCCAGACCCAGCGCAAATAATATGACTACCAGAATATAAGCCTTAAGCCGACGGTTTTCGACCATGCCAACGTATCGCACATAAGCGAGCATCGTGAGCAGCCAAAAAGACGTACTTAGCACGTCTTTGCGTTCGGAAATCCAGGCTACTGATTCCACGTGTAAAGGATGGATGGCAAACGCCGCCGCTACAAATGCACTTGGCCATTTGGCGCGAGTCATCTTTAAAAGCAGTGCATATAGCAGCACAACGTTCAGAGCGTGCAAGAAAACGTTAACGAGGTGATAGAACCCGGCATATGGCGCATCGTCATCGGATAAGAGGTGACTGATATTCGTATCTAGCATCAAAGATAGCCATGTGAGGGGGTGCCAGTTGGAAGCATGCGTGGTGGTAAATGCCCATCGTACGCTCTGCAAGGTAAGCCCAGATCTTACGTAAGAGTTCTCTGCAACATAGATATAATCGTCCATGCTGACGAAGTCGAATCCCACAGTGCGATAGTAGACCAAAAGTGTCAGTAGCACGAGTGGAATATATATCGCAAGATCCTGCCGTAGTAGCGCACGATGACGTTTCACCAACACGCAGCCTCCAGCAGAAATGCATTTATTAGCTGACGGTTGCGCCGAAGATGATTTGCAAGCCGACCGGCAGCTAGATCCCGTGTTTTTCTCGGATATACTTGTCAATACCAGCCGCAGCGATCCTTCCAGCGCCCATAGCTGAGATCACAGTGGCTTCTCCTGTTACGGCATCTCCACCGGCAAAGATACCCGGAATTGATGTCATGCCTGTTTCAGGATCGACGCAGATTCCACCCCAACTCTCGCACTTCAAACCCTCGGTTGTTGTGCGAATTAGTGGATTCGGATTCTGTCCGAGTGCAACAATTACGGTGTCGCATTCGATTTCGAACTCAGAACCAGGTACGGGAATGGGTCTGCGTCGACCAGATTCATCGGGCTCACCTAATTCCATTCTCAAGCATTCCATCGCCTTAACGGCACCCTTCTCGTCACCGATAAAGCGGACCGGATTTGTAAGCAGCTCGAATACCACGCCTTCATGCTCAGCGTTGTCGACTTCTTCTGCTCTTGCGGGCATTTCGGCACGGCTTCGACGATAAACAACAGTTACTTGCTCTGCGCCGACCCTTAGAGCTGTGCGCGCGCAGTCCATCGCCGTGTTACCGGCCCCGACTATACAAGCTTTCTTCGGAATCTTAATCGGGGTTGCATAGTCTTCTCGGTGTGCCCGCATAAGATTTATACGTGTTAGCCATTCATTGCCCGAATAGATGCCGGAGAGATTCTCGCCTGGGATTCCCAATAACTTCGGAGCACCAGCTCCAGTTCCTATGAAAACTGCCTCAAATCCTTGTTCTAACAGATCTGTTACTTTAAATGTGCGTCCGACGACAACATCCGTTAAAAATGTTACGCCGAGCGACTTTACGTATTCAACCTCGCGGTCGAGAATATCACGTGGCAATCTGAACTCGGGTATGCCGTAACGCAAAACACCTCCGATTTTGTGCAGGGCCTCGAATACGGTCACGGAATAACCCATTTTGGCTAGATCACCCGCGACAGTAAGGCCGGCAGGGCCGCTCCCAATAACCGCGACATGATATTTTGCAAGCTCAGGATTTTTCGGCTGGATAGGAGCCTGCCCGTCAGGATGGGCAGCTTCCCAATCGGCGGCGAATCGTTCCAATCTACCGATTGCAACCGGCTCACCTTTTTTGGCGAGTACACACACTGCTTCACACTGGGTTTCCTGTGGACATACACGTCCGCAAATGGCAGGAAGGGAGTTGGCTTTTTTGATCTCACGTGCGGCACCAATGTAGTCTTTTTCTTTGATTAGCTTGATAAATGCTGGGATGTCAATATTAACAGGACAGCCTGCAACACATGGCTTCTTGGCACATCCCAGACAGCGCTCGGCTTCGTCGAGAGCTGTTTCCTCTGTATAGCCCAGGGCTACCTCGTCAAAGTTTTTAATACGTTCCGCAACATCTTGTTGCGGCATAGGGTTTCGGGGGCCTCCCTTCGCCATTATTTGTAACCTCCTCCCGACAAAGCTATTTCTTTTTGAGTTTGTTCTTCGCTGAAATAGAACGCCTTACGAGCGCGAAGTTCTTCCCAGTCCACTTGATGGGCGTCGAAGTCGGGACCATCCACGCAAGTGAACATAGTCTTTCCACCGACGGTAACACGGCATCCGCCGCACATCCCCGTGCCGTCGATCATAATCGGATCTAGGCTGACGATGGTCTTAACACTATATGGCTTTGTAGTCTCTGCTACAGCATACATCATCGGTAGCGGACCGATTGCTACCACGAGATCTATTTTTCGCTCGCTCAATAACTCTTTTAGAGGCTCGGTTACTACGCCCTTACGACCATAAGAACCATCGTCCGTGGTGATAATAATCTCGTCGGAAATCGCGCGCATCTCGTTTTCAAGAATGATCAGGCTTTTTTCTCTGGCACCAACAATCGTAATCAAGTGATTGCCGGCTTTTTTCATGGCAACTGCGACGGGCCGAGCGATTGCTGTTCCAACTCCACCGCCTATTACCACTACATTACCGTAGTTATCGATTTCCGTGGGTCTTCCAAGAGGACCGCTGAGCGACGGTATATAATCCCCTTCGTTCAACTGTCCGAGCTCGATCGTGCTGCGACCTACCTCTTGGAAGATTATAGTAATAGTGCCTTTGTTTGGATCCCAATCGGACACTGTAAGAGGGATGCGTTCGCTTTGCTCGCCCATCCAAACCATTACAAACTGACCGGCTTTTACAGCCTTTGCAATGAGCGGTGCCCTTATCTCAAAAAGCGTGAGTATCGGCGAAAGCTTTTCTTTGCGCACGATTGTGTTGCGCAGCTCGTCTGGTGTAAGATCTGCAAGTCTGCATATTGTGTTGTCAGCGTGATCAGTCATGTTTTTTCTCCTGGACTTAAGTCAAGACAGTCGGAGGTTACCTCTTGACGCTATTCTGCTTCAGTCTCTCCGCCTTCCTGATAAGCTTCGATAAGCTCCCGACTGCGCTCGGCATATTCTTCTGGGACTACCACATCGCCCCAATAGCCTTCACCCATTTTCATCACACCGTCATACATAGGTACTTGACGTGACTCCAGAATAGCCGGAATATTCTCGCTCACGAGTAAACCACGGACGATATTCGCGACATATTCATCGGGTGCCCTAAATACAACTACTAAGTTTTCGCCTTGTCCTTGTTCTTTCTTGGTCATTGTCTATCTCCTACTATGACCATTTTTGCCGTTGCCTCGGCAACCAAATTGCCTTCCGAGTCTGTTACACGAGCGCTAGTACGAATGATTCTACGGTCTACCGATTCCAATTTTCCAGCGAAACGAAGCTTTTCCCCAACTCGAGCAGGCTTCTTTAGGCGCACATTAATCTCGCCGGTGACGGCAAGATGTCCAAGTTTGTATACGTATCGAGCCATAACTTCATCAAGTATGGTTGATATGATTCCGCCATGTACAATATTTGCCCAGCCCTGATGTTCTTTCCGTGGGTTGAAGTACGTTACATACTCATCATCTTCAACGGAAAACTCGAGCTTCAAACCTATAGGATTTAATTTCCCACAGGCAAAGCAACCGTTATCGTCTTTTAAATCGATGGTAGTTGACATATTCATGCCTCAATGTGATAGCCCGGCATAATAATCACACTCGTTTTTCAGATGGCATACTGCACACTTCGGTGATCTTGTGTGGCAGATTGTCCTACCATGGCGAATCATATTTATGTGGAACGAGTATACTCGCTCCGGTGGCACAGTTGCTTGAAGCAAATCGTGCGCTCTGTTTGCGTCTACTTTTGGAATAAGACCAAGCCGTTCAGCAACTCGGTGTACATGCGTGTCTACCGGTAGAATTGGTCTGCCAAGCGCAAACATCAATGTACAAGCGGCCGTCTTGCGACCGACGCCTTCGAAAGCTGTAAGGTAATCAACGGCTTCTGAATCCGGCTTCTCAGCAAGCCATTCCAAATCGAGGCTTCCTTGCCGTAAGTGTAGTTCCTCAAGAATCTTCCTGATCCTTGGAGCTTTTCGATTTGCCAGTCCGCCGACTTTGATCGCTTCAGCAATCTTGTCCGTTGGTGCAAGTCGTACATCTTCCCACGTGGCAAAACGATCGCGCAGACTTACGAATGCTCGCCTCGCGTTTGCCGCGGTGGTATTCTGAGACAGGATCGTGAGGATCAATTCGTCGAGGACGTGTTTTCGCCCGCCCCACTCCGGTCTGCCGTAATGTTGATCCAGCAGCTCGCATACACGAGCGATCTTACTCATTTCGCCAGATCTATTATAACATATCGGTTGCTTAAGCGATAGCGATCTTGCCAGAAGTCGATTAACACCGTAGCTCGTAGCTTGTGGAACGTTTGAGGTTGCTATCTGACAGTTTAATAAGGTTATGTGGCTTGCTTGTTCATCTTGTCAAGCTCCCGGCATACTGGGCGCGAGAGTGCGACAATATGAAGGTGAAAAGTTTGCTTGTATCGAATAATAACGTGTTTGGTTAATTTGTTGGTTGCTTGACTTGACGGTCCAGTTTGGGCAATGCGAAGAATAAAGAATGGTGTGTGCCTCGATTGCCATTGCGTTGAAGCGCATAGAAATCCAGTGTTGAGGTTTAGTTGTCAAAGTTAGATACCACCATTTTAGTTCTAGCTGTGCGTGGATATTTACATGGGGACATATTTATGCTTGAACTCGGCGTAGGTATGATAGGCTACGGATTTATGGGCAAGATGCATACTTATGCGTATGCATCGCTGCCTTTCATATATGATCCTCCGCCTGCTAGGATCAGGTTTGCGGCGGTGTGTGCACTGTCAGAGAGGAGCCGCAGTGTCGCCGTCGAGCGTGCTGGATATGCTTTTTCGACCGACGACTATAGAGAACTTGTAAACCGTGAGGATGTAGATATTGTAAACGTATGCACGCCGAACTATTTGCATAGGGAGCAGGTGTTGGCGGCATTAGAGGCCGGCAAGCACGTTTACTGCGACAAGCCTCTGGCAATAAATGCATTAGAAGCTGAGCAGATGGTGAATGCTGCAAATAAGTCTGGTACAACGTGCCAGGTCACGTTCCATCTTCGTTATTCACCGGCAATTTTGCGGGCAAAGCAATTGGTTGATGAAGGACTATTGGGCGACATTACTGCGTTCCGAGCAGTTTACTTGCATTCAGGGTACGTTGATCCTAATCGACCCATAAGTTGGCGGACGGAGAAGGAAAAAGCAGGCGGTGGTGCATTGGTAGACCTCGGATCGCATGTGCTCGATCTGTTGCGTTACTTAGTAGGGGACTTTGTGCGTGTTAAGGCAGAGCTTCGCACACTCATCAGGGAGCGCCCGATATCAATTGGGTCCGATAAAAAGGTTCCAGTGACTGTAGATGATGTGGCTTTGTTAGAGCTCGAGCTGTCTAGCGGAGTAACCGGAACTATGGAAGCATCGCGTGTGGCTACTGGTGCGCAAGACGATATGCGATTGGAAATTCACGGGACGAAAGGGGCGATGAAATTCGACCTAATGGATCCAAATTGGTTGTGGGTGTATGATAACACTAAGCCGCATGCGGTGCTCGGAGGTAATCGAGGTTGGCAACGGATTGAAACGATTCAAAACTATCCTATGCCGGCATCGTTGCCTGGCGGAAGGTGTCCTGTGGGATGGATGAGGTTTCACATCGCGAGCATTTACGAATTCGTCGCGCGCGTGGCGGGTAGCAAACCGGGAAACCCATCATTCGAAGACGGGCTTGCAGTGCAGAGGATAATGGATGCAGCGATGCGATCGGCAGAAACCGGAGATTGGGAGTTATTATGATGACTATACTTAGTAAGAAAGCGACACGAGATGATACGAGCAAGTGGGTCGAAGCAGTGGTTACAAAATGCCTGACGGATAACGTAACCCCAGCCCAAGCTCGCGATTTTGTCTTAGGATTCACGCTTGCACAGATATTGTGGTTCTGGCGTTACCCGCTCCCGGAGCCATGGGGGACACTTAGTGAGCGATGGGAATATATAGCTGCGATGAAACTTATATACGAGCCTGGGCCATGGGTAACTGGCGACCAGTTTGACGAGGCATTTGGCCCATATCGCACGATGATTGAGAACGCTTTGAGCAAGAACGATTGGGTGACCTATTCCGAACTGCCCGAAGAGGTCTGGAAGTGGATTGAAAAAATAACGGGATTGTCGCGCGAGGAATGGGAGCGTTTGCCTGAAGAGGCTGATTCGATACTTAAAAGTACCGTTATTTGCCCATCTTGTGGAACTGACGGCCTTTTAAAAGATGTCGCTGTAGTTTCTCATCCAAATAACCCACACTTCGTTGGAACAAGGTTGGATATTCATTGTGCTCAATGTGGGTCGCACCTTGCATTCGATGCGGCATCGCGGCGTATACGCAAACTCTCGTCGAAATGGATCCTGGTAATGATCGTTATTATTGTGATGCTTCTCAGCGGGTTGGTAATATGGCCACTAGTTTCGCTCTTGAAGAAAGTGTTCTGAAAATAGAGCGCAAATTCTAAAAAGCGGGAGATCTACTAAAGGAATAGGTCATGTACCATGTTGTATAGAGAACGCTACAATGCAGACCTGCCTGAGCGTTACATACCTCTCAGTAATGGCTACTGGATTGACCACCAAAGCCTACTCGTCCTGTAGTTATATTGATGCCCTCGAAGACGAAGGTAGAATCGGATATTTAAGATACAGCTACAACGGGAGGTACCGCTTTTTGTCATAGTTGAGTGATACAGATCGACGGCGAGTTGGCTATGGCGAGTTGGCCATTTGTTCGCCGGTTTGGATGGGATAATCGAGGCGTTGCTATTGGAGGATTTATCTTTTATAACGAATAAGACCTACTTTTATTTCCAGCACGGAGGGTTTGCTAAATGATGGATGATAAACTTACTCGTCGCGGATTCTTAAAGAAATCGGCAGTGACAGCCAGCGGAATAGTGCTCCTAAGTTCAAATGTGCCCTTTTTGGCGGCAGAATCCAATGCTGTGCGCACCAGTGCCAATGATCGTATTGGAGTTGGGCTGATTGGTTGTGGGGGCGTGGGCAATGCACATATACGTGCGTTGATCAATCTCAAAAACAGTGGTTATCCTGTAGATGTTGTGGCGGTATGCGACGTGTATAAACCACGCTTGGAAGCCGCAGCTGCTCGAACTGGCGGCAAACCTTATGCCGATTGGCGTGACCTGATTGCCGACAAGGACGTGGACGTTGTCGGAATCGCCACACCAGATCACTGGCACGCTCCAATGGCCATTGCTGCAGCAGAAGCAGGCAAAGACATATACTGCGAGAAACCTATGACTCTCTGGTCCGATATGGCTATGACTAAGAAGCTCGTAGATACAGTCGCACGCAACAAAAGAATGATGCAAGTAGGTACTCAGGGAATGAGCGACAGTATTTGGGAGCAGACTGCGGATAGAATCAAAGCGGGTGCGGTGGGAAAGCTCATACACGCACAAGCAGGTGATATGCGGAATGGGGATCTGTTGGTTTATAATCCCAAGTCGGACGACGGCCAAGCGAAGCCGGGTGTGAACTTGGATTGGGACATGTGGCTTGGTCCCGCTAAGAAGCGACCTTATGAACCGGGTCGGTTCTTTGCGTTCCGATCGTTCTGGGACTATTCTGGAGGAATCGGAACAGACTTCCTGCCGCACATTCTCACGCCGCTTGTGCGAACTATGGATCTTGGTTTTCCAAAGCGTGTTGTGGCGTCAGGAGGACTTTACTACTGGAAAGATGGACGGGAGTGTCCGGATATATACAACCTTGTCATAGAATATGCCGACGGACCCTCAGTATTTCTCGCGGCTTCCATAGCAAATGATAGCGGGATACCGATGCTCATTCGCGGACACGAGGCCACAATCCATTTCGAGAGTCCAGGAGCGATCATTCGGCCTCAAAATGCAGTCGTGCGAGATCGCGCTGAAGAGAAAATCGAGCGCAAGCGAGTTGCTTCACTCGAAGAGCACTACAAAGATTTGCTAGAGTGCGTGCGCAATCGCGATCGAAAACCTCGGAGCAATGAGGAATTAGGATACAAGGTAATGGCAGCACTGAGCATGGGAATAATGTCCTATCGTGAAGGAAAGACAGCCGAGTTCGACGAGAAAACTGGGAATGTGCGGCTGAGATAGATCTGTAGAATGGTTGTGAAGACAGAGCTTAAGCCCGGAGTGATAGGTGCAATAGAATTAAATTATTGTACAGGATCGTCACAGAGCGGGTTTGTTTAGATCCACGGTTAAGGCGTCTGTCAAAGTATCTCCCATTAATGGACTCTAGACTATTGCTTGATTAAATAATCTTTGGCAGAGCTTCGATTAGCGACACATTTTGACTGTCAGCCGAGCATTGTGTCATAGTTTTTGGTAAGAAATGCAAAATAATTTTATCATCGTACTGGCGTTTGCTGCGGTCTTTTTGTGCAGTGTTTATAGTAATGCCGACATTCTTGCATCGATGGAGGTATCGACTATTAGAACCCATCCATTTCTGCTAATTACGCCTGCGGATATCGAACGTGCGAAGTCGCGTATTGCAGAGCCTTGGGCAAAGGAAGTCATCGAGTCACTTAGAAAACAATCCCTAGCCTTGGAATCCGAAAGTCTTCCTGTATTCGAGAAGGACTGGTGGGACGAAGCTAGCAAAAAACGGTGGCAGGATATTTATCCAGAAATTAACTACCACACAATGTTTGCTGTTGCAGGGCCGATTTTCAAAGCTGCCGACACGGCCATCCTCTACGCGGTAACCAGCGATCCGAAGCTTGCGGACCTAGTTAAGAATGTTCTGCTTCATTATACGGCCTACGAGTTCTTCGCAAAGCATCCTGATGTAGGACTCAACTGGTCAGTGTGGTGTTTGCGAGCGCTTCAGGCGTATGACATCATCCATGATACAGTATCGGAAACTGATCGTGCTAAGATCGACGACTTTTTCAGACGTGCTGTAGGAGCGGTAAAGGCAAATGACGAATGGTGGATCCGCGAAAATCCAGGCGGGCTATACAACAACCATTTCGCGTGGCACAAGCTTTTCATTGGTAGCTATGGACTATTCTACAATAAAGCCGAACTTATTGAATACGCATTAGAAAGCGACCAGAGTATTCGCGATCTGATAGAAAACGGCAGTCGCGACGACGGTCTGTGGTTTGAGAGCAGTCTGAACTATCATTTTACCGCAGTTGATGCAATAGCTGCTTTCGCCCATGAACTTGCAAGAGCTGGTTATTCACTCGACCTTTGGAACCACCGTTTCGCGAACGGTAGATCGCTCAGAGATTTGCTTATTGGGCCAATCTACACTTTGTTTCCTGATGAAACGTTGCCGACTATAGGAGATACCTATGGTCGCCGTATTAAACTTGATCAAGTCAAATGGTACTGGATGGCTTACGATGCCTATCATATGTCTGAGATAGCGTGGTTATTGCGAAACGTGTCGAAGCCGCCAGCGGAAACTTTGTTCCTTGATCGTTTGCCTGAATCGCCGCGCGCTCCTTCGATGCAAACTCGAATTTGGCCAGAACATGGCTACATAGCGCTTAGAACTCAAGAAGGAGACGATTACTGGCGTGGTGAGGGATACTCGGTCTTTTTGAGTTACGATTCCGACGGCATACATTCGCATCGCGACAAATTCGACCTGATGATTTTTGGACGTGGTGTTCACATTGCAGTGGATGCGGAAGCATGTTCTACTGCTCAGCATTCGTTCTCGTCTCAGATTCAAAGTGAACTCAATCGGACAACTCTTTGTCACAACACCATTATGGTGGACGGCAAGGATCACAATCTTATAAATTCAAAACTGGAACTTGAAGCCTTCATAAACAATGACGATCTGAAGTTGGCTACCGTCTCGGATAATCGTGGTATTGTCTATCCGGGAGTCAGGCTTTCGCGCACTGTTGCGGTTACTGGGGAGTATGTGTTGGACATTTTCCAAGCGGTGTCGAACGAAGAGCATACCTACGACTATGTGTTTCATGGCTACGATGATGGAGGAACCTTCCAAGTTTCGGGCGATTTTGTTCCTTTTGAACTACCTAATAGTGCGCCGTGGAAGTGGTTGCGGAACGCCAGACAGTTGACAATCGATGAAAATTGGCACGCCGTTGCTCAGCAAGGCGATGTGATTTCTCGCTTGACTATGCTCGGATCTTATGGCACGCGAGTAATCACGTGCGAGTTTCCGCGCAAAGACAATTTCGAGCCACCGAGCATTCCGATGCTTATTGCGCGACGAACGGGTAGGTCGGCACTATTTGTTGCAGTGATTCAGGCCGAGCGAGGAGAACTACCGTCCGTCGATATACGCTTAAACGAGTGTAAGCACGAACTCTTGCGGATAAAAGTCCGATGCGGAGAAAAAGAGCGGAAGTTTGTAGTTAATAGAATCCGTTAAGAGTTAGCTCCGAGAATGCAAAACGGCTGGTACGTTTACCGCGGAACCAGCCGTCTTATAGTCTATCATACGTTAATTTTAATTTCTAGAAAGAGCCTTGTGTATGCCTTTGCATGATAATCTTGAGGGCGTGCTCTTGCCGTGCGTCGAATGCGCTCAGAATGTCTTCGATTTTCTCCCAAAATCGCGACAGAAAAGCTCTAAGTGAAAACCTCCGTCCTGTGTTACCATTTGTGGGCGGTTGTTCATTACTCTCAAAGAATAGCTTAAGATCGCGGTAAAGCCTGACCTTTGCTTCCTCTGGTAAGTCGCGCGCTCTCGTTACCCTATGAGTCCTCAGGTGTTTTTCTACTATCCTGACGGCTCGGTTTGCCACACTCTGAGGCACATCAGGTACATCGGGAAATAGTTTCTTCATATTAATATCCCCACTTCGGGTCATACAGCTGTTAGGTCGCTGACCATGCTTACCTTCTGCTCAGGACACAGTGTTATCGGTCTCAGCTCACGTCCTTGTAGCTTGGACTCAAAATCCAGGTGCTTATCGATAATTTCAGCCATTCGATTCGATTTGGCGAGGAGCTCATCCCAGTCTTGAGCGACTGGCAAAGGGAACTCATCGACTTCTTCGTTAGGCATCTCTTGATCTCTCGTTGACAACAAGAGGCGGTTCGTATTCCACATTGCAATCACCTCTCACAATCAATCTTGGATTGGGCAGCTTTGTTCGTAGACAAGCCAAGTTTCGCTCCACCAGGTTTCTATAAAATGCTTACCCATGCGCCTTTGAATGTAAACGACCAGCCGAGCTATGACTTTGTCCGGAATTATGTTATGAGAAGAGAATCTTAGAATGCTGTTTCAATTTCTGTGAACGGAATCCACGACTTGTAATCGATTGCAGGAGATCATAGAAAGAGGGATTAGAAAAAAACTTCTCTAAGTTATATGCAACCAAGGAACATTTATCCCGTCTAAACATTCAAAATAGTATTAAACGACAATTTTGACATTCAGGCTTAATTGTCAAAGCAGCCCGGAATTTATCCGCCGACCGGACTGCGAACATTTTGATAGAGGTATTTACAATAAAAGCCTCTGAATTTGTTAGTAATTGCAATATTTTTAGTCTATTTTGGTTGACTTCGTTAAGCATACGTGGTATTGTTAAATTGAGGCGGATAAGGGAGGGTTCCAGTGCGGACTCTGCGGCTAAACAACTTTATGGTTGCCCTGGCCGTGCTGAGCGTGCTTATGTCTTTTTACAGCAAATACAGCGCCAGCCGCTGTTTTGCTGACTCCCTAACTACAAACCGGTCCTCGAATCTCGCTCAAACCAATCAAAGTTTTTCTTTAGCATCTGGTTCTTATTTTTCCACGTCTGAAGCATCTCTAGCTAGCTCAATCGCCTGTATGAAACGCTTACCCGACGGTGCTCGTGTTTGTGTCAATCGGAAATGTGTTACTTTCGTTTGGTTTGATCATCTGTTTATAGAGGAGGCAGATAGGTCTGCCGGTATAAAGGTGATCTTTGTTGATCATTTCCCAAATGATCAACTTAGTCGTGGTCATCTCATAAGTTTTACCGGTGTAATGGGAACCGTTGGAGGACAAAGAGTTATCTACGAAACGTCCGAATTTACTTGTGACTTCTCAAATCGTGAGCCGATTGAAAGCCTGGGTATGCCAAATTCAGCTATACAGGGGTGGCCGATTAATCCTAGACAACCTTATGGACCAAGATGGGTTGGGCTGTCTCCTTTTGGATTGTTTGTAAAGGTTTGGGGAGTGGTTACACATACTGGCTGGTCTGATGAGGACGGTTTCTATTTCTACCTTGATGATGGTTGGGGCAAGAAGGATGGATCCGAAGCGAACGCACCTGGGATAAGGGTTTACTCTAATAACATCATACCGGAGTTAGGAAATTTCTTAGTTGCTTCAGGTATTCTTACAACCAAGGTTGCCTTTGACCCGACGCCCAATGGGCCACAGGGAGACGAACTGATAATACCTATCATTTACACCATCAACGGCATGGAACCTTATATACCAACTTATGAACCACTAACTCATGGATTTGGGTCGGCGTCTGGAACTGTACGGTTGGTGGGTGAGTCACCACCGGGCAGAACAGTAAGAATTTACTCCCAATATGACTCGATAGTGTTGGACAATGTCACAGATGAGCCGCGACCATTTATTCTCAGGCGGATTCCAATTAGGAACGGTTCGAATGGTATATACGTTACCGCGAGTGCTCCAGGATACGTATCTGATACTCGCTGTGTTGGCAGTGGAAGCGCGAATGTGGAATTTGAACTCCAACCTTCAAACACATTTTTGGAGGTCGAGTCGAATAAGCAATCTATAGCTATTTGCGACGAGGACAGCGCCTTAATCGTGGGGTTGGTTCGCGACTGCGAAGGCAAAGGACTGGCCGGACGCAAGCTAAAGTTCACTACCACCAGGGGTGTATTTGCTGAGTCTCAGTCCAAGGAAGTTATTCTTACAACAAACGGGTCCGGTGTTGCTAGTGTGCGATTGGCAGCAGGTTCGGACGGGGCTGGAGTGGCCACGGTCAAAGCACAGACCTATCCAGATGGTGAGCGCTGGAACACGGTATCTATCGTTTTTCAAGGACCAAAAATAACGATTTCTGCCAATCCGAAATATTTGGTACAAAGTGGGACGTCAATCATCTCGGCATCAGTTTTAAAGGACGGAGTGCCAATTCCAGGTGCCAATATCTTATTCCAAACCGACCATGGCGTTTTCCAAGAAAGTGGTACTTCGACATGTGAAGTTGAAGCGGATAATACTGGAGTAGCACGTGCTACGCTAGCTATAAATTCGGCGGGTACTGCACGTGTTATTGCAATCTATACTAACGAATGCAGACAGCAGACTGTTAATTGGACAAGTGTGTCATACAAATCTTGGCCATGGTATAGTCAAGGTGTGCATTATTCTAATCCTTTGGTAGCAGATCTCTATGGAAATCCCGACAGACGAAAACAAGTAGTGTTGGTTACGAATGCTGGAGGTCTTACGGTATTGGATGCAGACGGTAATTTGCTGTGGTCGAGGATCATGCACTTGTCCGGAAACAATACCCCATCATGTGCACCGATGGACGGCGAAAGATCAGGTAGGCCGTGCATTTTTATTCCTGCCGAAAGTCAACAGAGAGTATATGCATTTGCCTATGATGGCCGACCTCTTGCGGGATGGCCTGTTGGGTCTAACTACCGATTCATAAAGGTTGCCGCTTCAATTGCCGATCTAAACCTCGACGGTAGCCCTGAGATTGTTGCGGGTGATGAGTGCTGTTATGTGTTTGCTTGGAATGCCACAGGTGATTGGCGAAAGACGGGCACTTCGGATAGTTCATTTATTTGGCGCAACTTAACTGGTACTCCAAGCACAACAATCTACGGTACTACTCCAGCAGTCGGTGATATCGATTTGGACGCCAACGGAATACTCGATGTTATTTTAGGATCGAACCATTTGACTGCTGTCTTTGCGTTCCCAGGCGACGCATGGGGCGACTTTATATCAAATCCTCAATATTTGCCAGGTTATCCTAAATCGGCAGGCGCGCGCGTACAGACATCTCCTGCAATTGGCGATATTGATGGCGACGGAAAGAACGACGTTGCCGTTGGAAGTGACGATGGTAATCTTTACATAGGTTTGTCGAGCGACGGTTCGTGGCGTGGATATCCTACCGGTGGGGCAATCAAATCTTCACCTGCGCTATACGATCTTGACGGAGACGGGAGATTGGATGTAATCGTTGGTTCCGACTCTGGCAAGTTATTCGCGTTTAATTGGCTTGGGCAAGCTCCGAATGGTTGGTATCAGGGTATCAAGCTGAGTTCGAGCGAAGATTTTGCTATCGAATCGTCTCCTGTGGTTGGAGACGTGACTGGCGACGGAGTACCCGAGATCGTGGTCGGATGCAACGATGGAAATATATATGCGGTCTATGCGGATGCAATGGACCATCGTGAAAACGGCATTCTGACCGGGCCGATTGCGTGGGTTAGGTGTTGCATACCACCTAATAAAACTTCGGCAAATGTTTACACATCACCAGTAATAGATGATCTCGATGGCGATGGAAAGGTAGAGGTGCTTGCAGCTGGCAACGAGGGTGTCTACGTGTTCCATTTCGAAGTTCCATATAACGCTAATAATCCTTCCCTATATCCTTGGCCAACTTTTCACAGAGATAATGAGCGGACAGGTTGTGCTACGCCTTTACCGCCACTGGTGAACGCTTCGATCCAAGGAATCGTGACCAAGAATGGTTCGCCTGTAATTAACGCCAAGATATATATTATGTATCAAGACGGAACGCCGGTATATGAACCCCACTCAAATCCGCCCGTTGTTCGCAGTTGGGTACAAACAGTCGGGACAACTGATCCAAATGAGGCTGGCAAGGGGGCTTATTGTATAAGCCAGCTTCCTCCCAACAGCACTTATAAGCTAAAGGTTGAAGTTCCGAACGAACCAATTTTCTGGGTGGAGAACATAGTCGTTACTACCGGCCTCAAGCGTGTAGACATCGCATTGCCTAACTAGTGAGCAAGCAGAGAATCCGCATAAGCATTCTTTTTCAGCCGGTCAATCAGCATGCGCATCAAGCTAAGTCCCGATGTTACCTTTAAGTAACAGGATTCTTTATCTGCAAAGTGTCATAGGTCTTTCTTGCAAAAGTACCAATCTACGCATTCGTAGCCTTCAGACATCCTCTGTTCGGCGGCCTCGGTAGTTGTTGGGGGCGGTACTATGACTTTGTCGCCAGGCTTCCAGCCTTCGGGTGTCGCTATGCCGTACTTGTCTGATGTCTGACATGCGTCTACTAATCGAAGTATCTCGTCGATGTTTCGTCCATTTGTCATAGGGTAATATAGCATCGCACGTAAAATTCCTTTATCGTCAATTAGGAATACCGATCTAATCGTAGCAGTTGCAGATGACGGGGCGTGTATCATACCGTATGTGCTCGCAACTTTCATGTCCAAGTCTGCTATGATCGGAAACGGAATATCTACCCCAAACTTCTCTTTGATGTTCCTTGTCCATGCAATATGAGAATGAACGCTATCAATAGACAATCCTATGAGCTGTACGTTTCGCTTAACAAACTCATCATTCTTACGTGCGAATGCTATGAACTCCGTTGTACATACCGGCGTGAAGTCGGCAGGATGTGAAAACATAACTACCCACTTGCCTTTGTAATCCGACAATCGTTTCGGTCCATGCGTTGTGACTGCGGCCCACTCTGGTGCTGGGTCTCCTATTAGTAGTTTGCCTTTTACTTCAGCTTCCATTTTTATCTCCTTACATACATATTTTATTTGCCTTGTGTCACGTAGTTCTACCCCAGCATTAGATTGGTCAAACGTCTTATAAGCAGGTTTAGAAGCTTACGTATTTTGGTTCATGAATTGTGCTCTCAAGCTTTTCGAACCCAGGTTTGCCTAATAGTTGAAACATTACTTTCTTGTATGCTTCAACACCGGGCTGATCGAACGGATTTACGCCGAGCATGAGTCCGCTGATTGCGCACGCGATCTCAAAAAAGTATATAAGTGCGCCCATAGAGTAAGGACTCATATTTTTCAAGACAATACTGAGATTCGGCACGCCGCCGTCTCGATGAGCGCGAGCAGTAGCCTCGTAAGCCTTTTGGTTAACGTATCTAACTTCTTTGCCCGTAAGATAACCCAGTTCATCCGTATCGTCGCCGACAGGGATTTTCAGCGAAGGCTCGTCTTCGTCGACGATTAAGAATGTTTCCATTAGAATTCGCCGACCTTCCTGAATATATTGTCCCATTGAATGCAGATCGGTAGTGAAGTCCACGGAGGCCGGATACAAAGCCATGTTTTCCTTGCCTTCGCTCTCACCGAAAAGTTGCTTCCACCATTCTGCCAAGTAGTGGAGACGAGGCTCGAACGATGCCAAAATCTCGATGCAGAAACCTTGTTTATAGAGCAAGTTCCTTGCAACCGCGTAGAAGTAGGCTGGATTCTCAAGCGGATTATTATTCTTGGCGCATAGGCGTGCACAATCGCCCGCACCTTTTATGAGGCTGTCAATGTCTACTCCTGCGTAAGCAATCGGGAGCAATCCTACTGCAGAGAGCACAGAATAGCGACCGCCCACATTATCGGGAACCACAAACGCTTCGTAGCCCTCCTTTTGAGCAAGCTGCCGTAGGGCGCCCTTTTTTGCATCTGTGGTAACGACTATTCGAGTGCGCGCCTCAACACCAGCCAGGTCTTTTAGCACACGAAACGCTATGGCAGGCTCCGTAGTCGTTCCGGATTTGGAAATAACATTAATAGCGACACGCTTGCCTTGTAGTTGTTGTCGCAGTCTCGTCATGTAATGAGCGGAAATATTCTGACCGGCATAGACTACCTTGTTTGGATCATCCGCAAGTGCCTCGATTACCGCGCGTGCACCAAGATAAGAGCCGCCAATGCCTATTACAAGCAATACATCAGTCTCATTGCTGAGTCGCTCTGCAGTTTTCTTCAAACGAGCAAGATCTGAATCCGTCATAATCTCATCGGCTTTCAGCCAGCCTGTGAATCCGCTGCCGCGACATTTACCAGATCTAAGTTCAGCATCTATAATTTCGATCAAAGGTTGTCTTGCTGCAATCATTTCTTGCGTGACGTTTGGCTCCAAATGGGTCACATCCAGTGCTATCGGAAGTTTCTCGAAATGGTGTGACAATGCTAACCTCCGTTCAACTTGTTCTAACTTAATATAACGCTTACAGCCGTTATGTCTATTATTTAGTTATCTCCAACCTGTCATTCGCGCAAGCAGATTAGAGTTATGTCATCGCTTGAGTGTTGATTCCCGCGGTGCGCTGGTGCAAAAGGAATTTGGTCGGGTTGTCCGAAAAGAATGGTTTCGAGAAAAAGTTGTCGTTTGGTCATGTATCTGCTCGGTTATATTTGTTCATTGCCGCCTCGATACCTTCGTTGAGAATCACGTCTAGTGCGTCGGCAGCCTTCTGGATTGTGATATCTATGATTTTACGCTCGTCTCTGTTAAAACGTGAAAGGACATGGTCGATTGCTTCGCCTTGACGTCCAATCCCTATACGCATGCGCGGAAATTCCTGCGAACCAAGGTGGCTGATAATTGAGTTCATGCCTTTGTGTCCGCCGGAAGAACCTCTCAAACGAATCCTTATCTTGCCAAGAGGCAGATCCATGTCGTCGAATATCACAAAAAAGTCCCCTGGCTCAAGATGATACTTCCGCATTACTTCTCCCACAGCTTGTCCGCTCTCGTTCATGAACGTCTGTGGTTTAACAAGCAAAATTTCTTCTCCTTGATGCTCGATCTTGCCTACCAATGCTTTGCACTGCCTTGAAGCAATACGTATTTTTTTTCGTCTAGCAAATTCATCCAGCACGTCGAACCCAACGTTATGTCTGGTATGTGCGTAAACTCTGCCTGGGTTCCCGAGGCCGACAATCACTTTCATGATTGGCCTTTCCAATGTTCGCTGAATAACTCGCTGACACTACCTTCTACATGAATGCGTTTAATTGCGTCAGCCAGAATTCCTGAAACTGATACAACTTCTATCTTGGAATCGCGTTTTTCTGGCGGTAGAGGAATCGTGTCTGTTATTATGATCTTCTTGATAGGAGAAGCCAAAAGTCTTTCTGCGGCGTTGCCCGAGAACACGGGATGAGTACAAGCAGCATAAACTTCTCGTGCGCCTCTATCAAGCAGAGCATTTGCACCTGCAATGACTGATCCGCCTGTGTCGATCATGTCGTCAATAATGATAGCGGTTTTATTGTATACGTCGCCTATAACCTCTATTACTTCGCTTTCATTTGGTTCAGGACGGCGTTTCACTATTATTGCTAACGGCTTGCCAAGAAACTCAGCAAGTGCCCTTGCTCGATTAACGCCTCCTACATCTGGCGAGACAACGACGGTAGAATCGCCCATCGGTACATTTCTGCGCAGATAATCGCCAATAATCGGCCCTGCATACAGGTGATCCACAGGAATGTCGAAAAAGCCCATTATTTGACCGGAGTGGAGGTCCACCGTCAGCAAGCGGCTCGCGCCGGCGATTGTCAGCAAGTTGGCTATCAATTTAGCCGAAACTGGCTCGCGAGGTTTTACCTTACGATCCTGACGAGCATAGAAGTAGTAAGGCATGATGACGTTTAGTCTCCTTACAGAGGCGCGCTTGAAAGTGTCGATCATAATAAGGAGTTCCATGAGGAATTCATTAACTGGTGTCGCTGCCGATTGAACAACAAATACGTCATCGCCTCTTACGCTTTGATGGACTTGGATATATATTTCTCCATCTGAAAATCGCGTGACGGTCATATCTCCTACCGGCACTCCGAGTTTATTAGCTATCTTGTTCGCCAGCTCGGTATTGCCTGTGCCGGAGAAGAGCCTCAGCTCGTCCATATCGGTTAACCTCCCTTTTCGGCCATTTCATCCCGGATATACATTCGACATTAGGAGTGCAATAATCATTCTGATAACGTCGCACATAGTTGCACGAATGTCGTTC
>Ga0197142_1000996_pt1 | contig 26088 bp, 20 predicted proteins | sample GBS60_MetaG_FD_148614 | JGI IMG/M metagenome (GOLD analysis project Ga0197142, IMG submission 148614) | Sediment microbial communities from Great Boiling Springs, Gerlach, Nevada, United States - GBS 60_MetaG | ecosystem: Environmental > Aquatic > Thermal springs > Hot (42-90C) > Sediment... | reverse complement strand
GATGTATCTTCCCAAGTAGGATCAACTGGAATCCAGATTTTTTTTTCCTCGTCATAATATTCAGGCCAAGCATGAAGAATATCTGAGATCAATGTTAAAGGTCTTAATTTTTCATCTTGAGTAAAACCATATCCTTGAATTTCTCTTGCAAAAATTCCTTTTTCTCTTGCTAAAGCAATAAAAAGATCAGTAAATTCAGTACAAACTGATTGATTAGGATAAGATAAAGCAATGTTAGCACCTTTTCTTTCATTTTTTTTAAATAAAAGTGCTTGGTTGTAATCTAATTTGTTAACTACAAAATCATAGATATCTCTTACTGTTTTAAGTGATGAAAGATTAATTTTTTTATCAATATCTCTAATCTCCCAAAGAGGATGAGATGAAAGAAGATATTTTGACTGATTTTTAATTTTTTTATTGATAAAATCTTTTATTTCAACTCTTGGTTTAGCATATAAGCTGATTATACCCTCAAAAACAATTATTTTTTTTTCTAAAGGTTTTAAAAAATAACGAGCCAAAAAATTACCATCCTCATCTTGATAAACAGAAACAGGGTGAGGCTCAATTTTTTCAACATACACCTTTTGATATAAAGTATCTGGTGGTAAGGCAATTTCAGTGTATACAGGATATGGTTTTTCATTTTTTAAATTATAATAAAGAGTGGTTTTATAGTATTGATCATTGCCAAAAACGGCATAAAGAGTTTTTTCTTTTGGATTTTCCCAGATAATTTTATTTTCAACTATATAACTTGGTTTTGGCTTAGCTAGACTAATTTTCTTATTGGTATTTTTTGGTAAATTAACAATAATTTTATAACTATCATCAGAATTTATCTCCATCGTTGGTAAAATTACTTCCCAAATATTACCATTAATCTTAAAAAGATTATCTTGAAAAAAATAAAAATAAAAATTGTTAACTGAATCTTTACCAACATTAGGATTAGAAAATTTAACAGTTACTTTTATCGTGTCAGAAAATCTTTCCAACTGGGGAACTACCTCACCCCAATCATCTTTCACTTTAAGATTTTTAATATCAAAAGAAGAAGGAAAAGTTAGTGAAAATTTCTCTACATAAACCGATGATGAAAGATTAGTAATTTTAATATGAAAGTAAACCGGTGATTCAATTTTATCCTCTTTTTCTTCTAAAAAATACTCAACTTGATAATCAACCCGATATTCTTTTGCAAAAATCCTTTTTTGATAAATAATCAAAAATAAAAAGATTAAAAAAAATAAACAACAGTTTTTAAAGAAATTTTTCATTAGTCTATTATTAAAACTTATCTTATATCATCTTATCATTTTTGCTAAAAATTTACCGGTATAAGAATTTTTAGCGTCGATAATTTTTGCGGTTGTTCCCTGGTAAATAAGATAACCTCCATTATCTCCTCCCTCTGGTCCAAGATCAATAACATAAGAACAGTTTTTAATCACATCAAGATTGTGCTCAATAACAATTACTGTATTTCCTTCTTCTACTAATCGATTTAAAGAAAAAAGAAGTTTTTCAATATCATAAAAATGAAGACCGGTAGTTGGTTCATCAAGAATATAAAGAGTATGACCGGTGTTTTTTTGAGAAAGTTCTTTGGCAATTTTAATTCTTTGAGCCTCTCCTCCTGAAAAAGTTGGGGCCGGCTGACCAAGCTCAATATACCCCAAACCAATCTCCTCCAACACCTTTAACTTATTAAAAATTTTTGGGTGATTGGCAAAAAAAGATAAAGCTTCAGAAACAGTCATTTTTAAAACCTCGTAAATGGACTTTCCTTTATATTTAACCGATAAAGTTTCTTGATTATAGCGTTTACCATTACAAACATCACAAGTAACATAAACATCGGCCATAAATTGCATTTCAATCTTAATTAATCCAGCTCCTTGACATTTTTCACAACGACCACCTTTAACATTAAATGAAAATCTTCCTTTTTTAAAACCTAAAGCCTTGGCTTCAATCGTTTGAGAAAAAAGATCACGAATCTCATCAAAAAAACCAACATAAGTAGCCGGATTAGAACGGGGTGTTCTTCCAATTGGACTTTGATCAACTAAATAAACTCGATCTAAATTTTCAAAACCTTCCAATTTTTCAAAGTCACCAATTCTTTCAACAAAATAACCACTAAGATAGTATTTTAAGGCCGGATACAAAGTTTCAACAATTAAACTTGATTTACCAGAACCAGAGACGCCAGTAACCGCTATTAAATTTCCCAACGGTATTGAAATATCAATATTTTTTAGGTTATTATGTTTTACTCCCTTAATTCTTAAAAAACCAAACTTGTTATTAACTTTTTTATTAAGAAAAACAATTTTTTTTCTTCCAGATAGATATTTTCCGGTAATTGATTGACTGCTTTTCAACATTGATTTTAAAGGACCAGAAAAAGTTATATAACCACCTTCTTTTCCTGCCTTTGGTCCTAATTCAATTATATGATCTGCGGCTTCAATTGTTTCTTTATCATGTTCCACAATCAAGATGGAATTTCCTAAATCGCGAAGTTTTTTTAATGTATTAATTAAAGCTTGAGTATCTTTAGGATGAAGACCAATTGATGGTTCATCTAAAACATATAAAACGCCTGTTAATCCTGTTCCAATTTGAGAAGCAAGTCTTATTCGCTGCGTTTCTCCACCCGATAAGGTTTTTGCTGATCTATTAATAGTTAGATAATCAAGACCAACATTTTTTAAAAATAAAAGCCTATTTTTTATTTCTTTAACGATAGGAAAAGCAATTTGACTTTCATATTGATTATGTTTTAAAAACCAAGAGTCATCAAAATAAGAAAGCATTTTTTTTACAGAAAAAGCACTCATCTGAGCAATATTCAATTCATCAATGGTAATCGATAGAACTTCAGCTTTTAATCTAGCCCCATTACATTTTGGACATATTTTCTCTCGAAGATATTTATTAAGATCAGTATAATTACTTTGGTTATCAAAGTATTTTCTTTCTAAATCAGCAATAACTCCATCAAATTTTTCAAAAATGACAGTTGGTTTACCAAAACGATTAGTGCCTCCAACCCGATAAATTTTACTCCCCGTACCATATAGAATTTTTTTTATTGATTCTTTTGAAAGTTTAGCAATAGGAGTATCTAAATCAATTCCTTCTGAATAACAAACTTCTTTTAAAAGCCTAATATACCAAGTATCTTGAAAAAAAAACTTATTATAAGGTAAAATGCCTCCTTCATTAATGCTAAGATTTTTGTTTAAAATTAAATTTTCATCAAAAACATAGATGCTCCCGATACCATGACATTTATCACATGCACCAAGAGGCGAGTTAAATGAAAAAAGACGCGGTTCAATCTCAGAAAGAGATATATTACATTTTGGACAAGAAAATTTTTCAGAATATAAAAAATCTTTTCTTAAATTTTCAATAAATAAAATAACCAATCCTACAGAAAGATTTAAACTTTGTTCGACGCTTTTGGAAATAAGCGACTTTAGATTGGAAAAAAAAATTGGATCAGAAAAATTTTTGTAAGTTAAAGAAAACCGACTTATCAAAACATCAATCTTATGTCGATTATTTTTTAAAAGATTAATATCATCTTTTAGAAAAAAGCTTCTTCCATCAACTCTCACCTCAGTAAAACCTTTACTTAAAAGATTGTCAAAAAGATCTTTAAACTCCCCTTTTTGATCACGAACAACCGGTGAGTAGATAATAAACTGATGCGGTTTGATCTTGTCAGAAGTAATCACTTCTTTAATCTGATTTAAAACCCGTTCAACAATCTCATCTAAAGAAAGTTTGGTAATTTCTAAACCACAGTTGGGACAGTGAGGATGACCAATTCTAGCAAAAAGAAGTCGAAGATAATCATAAATTTCAGTAACTGTTCCAACGGTTGAGCGAGGATTGTGGGTAGTTGATTTTTGATCAATTGAAATTGCTGGTGATAAACCTTCAATAACATCAACATCGGGCTTATCCATTACTCCCAAAAACTGTCGAGCATAAGCAGAAAGTGACTCAACATACCTTCTTTGTCCTTCGGCATAGATAGTGTCAAAAGCCAAAGACGATTTTCCTGAACCGGAAACACCAGTTATAACAACAAGTTTATTTTTAGGAATATCAACATTAATATTTTTTAAATTATGCTGTCTTGCACCCCTAATTTTAACAAAACCCGTTTCACTTGTCATTTTAGTTTTTTGATTTTTAAATATTAAATTAATCTATTTTTTAATATAATAATATTTTAATATAATAATAAAAAGCTAAACTAAACTAAAATTGGACCATTAAAAATCCATTAATTATTTTTAATCTCTTTTATCTTATCACGTATTTTTATTGCCATTTCAAAGTTTAAATCTTGAGCATACTTCTTCATTTCTTGTTCTAATTTTTTAATCAATTTTTTCTTATCATATGGAGTTAACGCTTCTTTATTAATATTTATTAAAAAAATTTCATCAACTGGAGTTTTTGATTTATCAAAAAAAACAACTCCCCCTTCTTCTTGTTCAATAATTTTTTCTCTTATTGGTTTATAAATTGTTTTTGGTGTAACATTATATTTTTTATTATACTCTAATTGATATTTTCTTCTTCTTTTAATCTCTAAAATCGCTTCTTTAATTGATTTTGTTATTACATCAGCGTAAACAATCACTTTGCCCTCAGCATTTCTTGCTGCTCTACCCATGATTTGTATTAAAGAGGTTTTTGAACGAAGAAAACCTTCTCGATCGGCATCTAAAATAGCCACTAAAGCTACCTCTGGCAAATCTAAGCCTTCTCGTAGAAGGTTAATTCCAATTAAAACATCAAAATCGCCTTTTCTTAAACTATCCAAGACATCTGAACGAACTAAGGTTTCAATATCTGAATGAAGATAAGCCGCTTTGATATTTTTTTCTTTTAGGTACTCAGTTAAGTCTTCAGCTGTTTTTTTAGTTAAGGTAGTTATCAAAATTTTTTGTTCTTTATTAACTGTTTTTTCAATTTCTTTAATTAAATCTTCAATTTCATTTTTAGCTGGTCTAACAATCACTTCTGGATCAGGAATACCTGTGGGTCTAATCAACTGTTCCACAACCGCTTCTGGACGATTGTATAAATTAATTAATTCTGAATTTCTATCTCCAACTTGATGGGTAATTTTTGATTTTTCTATTTCCCACTCATCAGGAGTAGCAGAAACGTAAATAATGTGAGGTAGTTTTGGATAAAGCTCTTCAAATTTAAAAGGACGATTATCAAAAGCCGCCTTTAATCGAAAACCATATTCCACCAGTGTTTTTTTTCGAGAATAATCACCATTATACATACCTCGAAGTTGAGGAATAGTCATATGTGATTCATCTATAAAACAAAGCCATGAATTACCATATGAAGCTTTAAAATAGTCAATTAATGTATAAGGAGGATCACCTGGTTTTCGACCATCAAAATAACGACTATAGTTTTCAATGCCATTAACATATCCAATTTCCTTAATAATTTCTAAATCATAGTTAACCCGTCTATAAAGTCTTTCTGCCTCAGTTATTTTTCCTTGTTTTTTAAAATCATCATACTCTTTTTTTAAATCTCTTTTTATCTCTTTTTCTGCTTCCTCAAACTTTTTTGGATCAATCATGTAATGCTTAGCAGGATAGATAATAATTTTTTTTCCTATTTCAACTTCTTCTTTACCTGATAAAGGTTCGAACCTTACAAACTTTTCAATTTTTAATCCATTGTGATAAATTCTTATTCCAAAATCTTCATAGGCCGGATAAATATCTAAAAAATTACTTCTTATTCTAAAAGTTCCCCTCCTAAATTCAAATTCCGACTGATCATATTGAAGTTGAGCCAATTTTTTACTTATTTCTCTGAGATTAAAAAAATCATCGCTATTTAACTCTAAGATAAAATTTCCATATTCTAAAGGTGAGCCTAGATTATAGATACAAGAAACTGAAGCAACCACAATTACATCTTTTCTTGTTAAGATACTAGTTGTCGTCTGAAGTCTTAATTTATCAATTAAATCATTGATTTCTGCTTCCTTTTCTATATAAGTATCAGTTTGAGGAATATATGCTTCCGGCTGATAATAATCATAATAGGAAACAAAATAACAAACAGCATTATCAGGAAAAAAGTCACGAAATTCCTGATAAAGTTGACCAGCTAAAGTTTTATTATGAGAAATCACTAAAGCCGGCATACTCAGTTCTTTTACCACATTAGCCATAGTAAAAGTTTTTCCCGAGCCGGTAACTCCCAAAAGCACTTGATTTTTTAAACCTTTTCTTACTCCAAAAACCAATTTTTTAATTGCTTGAGGTTGATCGCCGGTTGGCTTAAAGGGTGCTCTTAAATTAAACATATTTAAACTATAAATTTTATCAAAAATTAACCAATTACTTCAATATAAAACCGCTGAAAAAATAATTCAATTTTTTATCAAAAACATTAAAAATCAGAATCCACGAACACTCTAATATTAAACATTATTGGATAAATCAACAAATATCGGAAAAATTGGGAATCATTTATAAAAATTCGGATAAATCGGAAGTTGAATAAACATTTAAAAAATAAATAATATAAGAAAATACATAGAAATAAATTATAAATAATTAAAAAGCATAAGATTATAGGATTTATGGAAAAAATTTAATGTTTAACGTTTCATGTTTAACGTTATATGTTTAGTATTAAGTTAGATTGTGCTCCCAAGGGGATTCGAACCCCTGATTTACTGGCTGAAAACCAGTCGTCCTAGACCGCTAGACGATGGGAGCAAATAAATAATTTTTAAATTATATAAATTTTTTACAAAGTTAAAACAAAAATAGTTAAAATAAAAATAATTTATTAAATATTTAATTTAATATTAAAATTTTATCAAATATATCTATTTTTTTAAAGATTTTTTTATCTCCTCCAAAATTTCTTTAGCTAAATCTTTCCCTCCCAAACCAAATGCTAAACCAAAAGCTAAAACAAACATTGCAATAATTCCAGTAAATAAAATTCGAATTAAATCCTGCGCTACTCCTAATTGATTTAAAACAACTAAAACTGTAAAAAACAAAATCATTGTTTTAGCGCTACCTGCTAAAATTGCAGCTGACATGCCTCCCAATGTTTTTGTTGCATGTTTTACCAAATTATAAGTTAATCCAGAAATTACCAAACCCATAAATCCAATAACAATCGCTACAATCACATTAGGAAGGTAAAAAAGAAGTTGATTCAAAACCGTTGTTGCTTTTGATAATCGCCAAGCTTCAAGCGTTGGTATCAAAAACAAAATTATGATTGTCCAACGAATAAATTCAGAAAGAATCTCTTTCCAAACAGAAATTATATGTTTGTCAATAATTTTTGTCTTATTTAAAGTCGTATCTATTTTTAAAAATCGAAAAATAATAAAAAAAAGATTTTTAACAATAGCAGCAATAACTAACCCTAAACTAAAAATGAATAGACCAACAAAAAAATCAGGTAAAAAATCAACAAATTTTATCCAAAACCGGGAAAGAATTTGATTGATTTCTAAAAACATTGCTTTTCACCTCCTTTTAAATAAAACCTTCAGAAAAATGCTTAATTTCTTTTAAAGATAAATCTGAATTTAAAATTACTGAAACTATTTCTAAAGAAAGTTTATATTGAAAATATTTTTTTTTCAATAGGTAAAAATTTATAGCTCGTTTTAAATATTTAATTTTATAGAAATTAACCGCCTCATAAGGTTTTCCTTTTTTATCACCTATCCTTGTTTTTACCTCAACAAAAATAATTTTATCATCCTTTTTAAAAATTAGATCAATTTCTCCCCATCGACAATGAAAGTTTTTTTCAAGAAGTTTATAGCCTTTTTCTTTTAAATAAAAAAGAGCAATTTTTTCACCTATTCTTCCAATAGATTGCCTTGAGCTAAGGATCATTATTATTTGGCGTTATTTTTTTCTTTTGATCTTGATTTGTAAAGTCTCCGTCTAATATCAGCCTTAGAAAAATTACGAATAAAATAGGCTTTAGCTTTTTTATAAGTAGTTTTTTTAATAAGCTTTATATCTTGCAAAAAAGGAGAGGCTAAAGGTATAATTTTTTCTACTCCAATTCCAAAATTACTTATTTTTCTTACTGTTATTGTCCGTGTATGAAAAGTTTTACCTTTAAAGCCAATAAGAATTCCTTTAAAAATCTGAATTCTTTCTTTATCACCTTCTTTAATTTTATAATGAAGACTTATTGTATCACCAATTTTAAAAGTATGATTTTTAAAAATAAAAGAGTTCGCCATTTTTTTATTTTAACAAAATTTTTAAATATTAGCAAGCGATTTTAAAAAATTAAATATTTATTTTTTTTCCAAACAACTATTTATGAATTTAACAAAAACTGGATGAGGTTTAAAAGGTCGACTTTTATATTCTGGATGACCTTGTGTTGCAAAATAAAAAGGATGAATGTTTTTTGGTAATTCAATCATTTCAACTAAATTTTCAAGAATCGATCTAGCGCTGATTACTAAACCAGCTTTTTCAAAATCTGATGCGTATTTATCGTTAAATTCATAACGATGACGATGTCTTTCTGAAACAATCTGTTTTTTATAAATTTCATAAGCTAAAGTGTGCTTTTTTATTTCTGCCTCCCAAGCGCCCAATCTCATTGTTCCACCATAAGCCCGTCTTTTCATAAACTCTTCTTGTTTGGGAATAAGATGAATTACATCGTATGAAGTTTTGGGATTATTTTCTGTAGTATCTGCTTCTTTCCATCCTAAAACATCACGAGCAAAAGCAACAACGGCTAATTGCATACCATAACAAAGACCAAGATAAGGAATTTTTTTCTCTCTTGCGTAAGATGCTGCTTTAATCATCCCTTCTGCTCCTCTTTTTCCCCAACCAATAGGAACAATAATCCCATTGGGTTTTCCAATAATTTTTTCACCTTCTTTTTCTACTTTTTCAGCATCAATCCAAATAGTTTTTACCTCAACCTCATTAGCCCAAGATGCATGATCAATTGCGTCAAACAAAGCGGCATAGGAATCTCTTAGTTGATAATCACCTGTTCCAAAATATTTACCCACAATAGCGATGGTGATTGTCTTTTTTTTCTTTTTTAAAATCTTCTCTACCAACCTTTTCCATAAAGAAAGATTAGACTTTTTTACCGGCAACTTTAATCGCTTTAAAATTTTTTCGGTTAAATTTTGTCTGTTTAAAATCAAAGGAACTTCATAAGGATGGGAAACATCAGGATTACAAATAATATTTTCTGGTAAAACATTACAAAAAATACCAAAACGATTAAGACGAGGCTTATCCAAAAATCTTTCTGCTCGAGCAATGATAAAATCGGGTTGAATTCCCATAGAATTTAGTATTTTAACTGAAAGTTGAGTAGGTTTAGTTTTTGGCTCACCTAAATGTTTTGGGGTTGGAACATAAGAAACATGAATATGGATTACATCATTGGGATACTTCAAAGTTAAAAGACGTGATGCTTCATAATAAAAAACATTTTGGTATTCTCCAGCTGTTCCTCCAAGTTCCACTAAAACAATATCAGCTTTCTTTTTTTTTCCTAAATTTAAAATTCTTCGAGTAATTTCATCAGTAACATGAGGAATTGCCTCAACATCTTCTCCTTCATACTCAAACCGTCTTTCTTTATCAATAACCGTTTTATAAATTTGACCCATAGTCACAAAATTATCTTTTCCCATATCTTGATCTAAAAACTTTTCATAAGTCCCAATATCCATATCAGCCTCAGTTCCATCATCACATAAAAATACATCACCGTGCTCAACAGGATTAATTGTCCCCGCATCTAAATTAAGATAATTTTCAAACTTAATTAGCGCTACCTTAAATCCAGCTTCTTTTAAAAGAAGACCAATTGAGGCAGTTACTGTTCCCTTACCAATTCCAGAAATTACCCCGCCAGAAATAAAAATATATTTTGACATATGAATAAACTTAAAAATATAAATTACAAATGATTTAAAAAAATATTCTTATGCTATTTTTTAAAAATATTTATCCCGTTTTCAACCGTCGTAAATCATAACTTTATTTATTAAAATTTATTATACTTTAGCTGATCTATATAATTTTGTGAATATAATTGCCGTTATAAAATGCTTAATTATTATTTAACTTCCATGTCACATAATTACACTTTGGCCAGTTAACACAACTATAAAAACGTTTTTTCTTCCTACTAAATTTTATCACAATATCACCCCCACATTTAGGACATTTTTTACCATTAACTTTTTGATAATATGGCTTGGTAAAATTACATACGGGATAACGAGAACAAGCTAAAAACTTACCAAAACGTGAATACCTAATTACCAACGAAGCTCCACATTGTAAACAAATTTCTTTAATCTCTTCTTCAACATTAATTACTTCATTTTTTTCTCTTTCAAGTTTAATATCTTTAGAAAACGAATAATAAAAATCAGAAAGAAGTTGAACAAAATCAACTTTTCCTTGAGTTATTTCATCCAACTTGTCTTCCATCTTAGCAGTAAAGTCAATTTGAAAAATATCACAAAAAGCTTTTTTTAGATACTCAACTACCACTATTCCCAAATTTGTTGGTTTAAAATAGCGACCTTCTTTTTCTACATAATATCGATTTTGAATTACTGAAAGAATCGAAGCATACGTTGATGGTCGACCGATACCTTTTTCTTCCAGAGTCTTAATTAATGAAGCCTCGTTATAACGAGATGGCGGCTGAGTTGTTTTTAGAATAGATTCAATTTTAAAAAGATTAATCTTTTCACCAATCTTAATATCATTTATGAAGTCTAAAGAAAAATTTTTTTTAATAAAATCTGATTTTAAAATTTTTAAAAAACCATCAAAAACAACTCCTTGAATCTCTGACAAAAATTTATTACCTAAGTCACTCCCAATAATTATTTTTATTATTTTAATCTTGGCTTCTTTCATCTGTGTAGCAATAGCTCGGTCGAAAATTAGTTCGTAAAGTTTTATGTGATTAGTGGTTAAATTCGATTTTTTTTTAATTTTTTCTAATCTTGTTGGTCTTATTGCCTCATGAGCCTCCTGAGCTAATTTTGATTTGGTTATATAACCCCTCGGTTTATCTAAAACATATTCTTTACCAAAATTTTCTTGGATATATGTTTTAGCTTTAAAAACAAAATTAGAAGACAAATTAAAAGAATCTGTTCGATGATAGGTAATATATCCTTCTTCAAACAAATCTTGAGCTAATTTCATGGTTAATTTTGAAGAAAATCCAAAACGGTAAAAAGCTTCTTGTTGAAGAGTTGAAGTAATAAAAGGTGGAGGAGGATAGCGATCAAAAACTTCTTCTTTAATTTCCAAAACTTTATAAAAATCATTTTTTAATTCATTAACTACTTCATCAACATTTTTTTTATTAATTATAGTTTTTGAAAACTGATAAGGGCCGGCGAAAAGATTTAATGTTTCTTTTTTCTCGATTATATTATTGTGAAAAGCAATTAGTTTTGCTTCAAGATTATTTTTATCAATATTAAATAATCCCATGATTCGATAAAACTCTTCGCTTAAAAAATTTTCAATCTCTTTTTCTCGTTCAACAATAAGTCGTAAAGCAATTGTTTGCACTCTACCAGCTGACAACCAATTTTTACCAATTCTTTTCCACAGAATAGGTGATAATTCATAACCAACAATTCTATCTAAAAGACGACGCGCTATTTGTGCTTTTACCAAAGGTAAGCGAATTTCAAAAGGAGAATTTAAAGCATCATCTAATGCTTTTTTTGTAATCTCATGAAAAACTATTCGTTTAAGTTTTTTTTCTTTAAAAACACTTAAAAAACTAGGCCATTTTTCTTCATAAAATCCAAGAATATAAGCGATATGATAAGCAATTGATTCTCCCTCACGATCAGGATCGGTAGCTAAAATTATCTCATCGCTTTTTTCGGCTAATTCTTTTAATCTTTCAATTATTTTTTCTTTATTTTTGATAATTTCATATTTTGGTTGAAATTTTTTTTTATAATCAATGGCCAACTCATCACTTGGTAAATCACGAACATGACCCATTGTTGCAAAAACAAAATACTTATTTTTTTGCTCTCTTAACAACCGATTAAAAGTTTTGGCTTTAGTTGGAGATTCAACGATAATTAAAGACATATAAATTATTAGTATAGTAAAAAATTATAAATAAAAGATTAAATCTTTTTTCTCTTTTTTAGAAGTTTTGTATCAATTAAAGATCGACGAAGAAGAGAAACCGCTTGTTGTCTTTCTAAATCATTTTTTGCTTGTTCTAAAATTTTTTCTGCTTGTTTTTTTGCTTCTTCAATCATTTTTTCATCAATTTCATCTTGACCATATGCTTTAGAAACTAAAACGTTAACTTCTTTTCCATCGGTTTCTAAATATCCACCACCAATAGCCAAATAATCTTCATCATTGTCGTACTTTATTTTTAAAATACCTTCTTCTAAAATGGAAAATAAATTAGCGTGGCGAGGAAGAATAGTTATCTCGCCTTCTTTTGTTGGAAGAGTAATAGAAAAAATTTCTTTTTCTAAAACTATTTTTTTAGGAGTAATAATTCTTAAGCGTAAAGTATTCATTAAAATTAATCTAATTTACCTATCAATATAATTGATAATTAATAATAAAAAAATTTTTATATCATTTTTAAACCGCCTTTTATAAAATATTTAAAAAAATAACACCAAATTTTTATTTAAAATTTATAATTTATAAATAATAAGTTTTAATAATTTTTCAAAAGTTTAAAATTTAGCTTACCTCTTCAATAGTTCCTTTCATGTAGAAACTCATCTCGTTTTTATCATCATGTTTTCCCTCTAAAATTTCAGCAAAACCTTTAACCGTTTCTTCAATCGATACATATTTTCCTTCTCTTCCTGTAAAAGGTTCGGCAACAAACATCGGCTGGGTTAAGAATCTTTGAATCTTTCTTGCTCGAGAAACAATTAACTTATCTTCATCAGATAATTCCTCCATACCTAAAATAGCAATTATATCTTGTAAATCCTTATATCGCTGTAACGTCTTTAAAACTTCCCGAGCCACTCTATAATGTTCTTCACCAACGATTTCAGGATCTAAAGCTTTAGATGAAGAAGTTAAAGGATCAATCGCTGGATAAAGTCCTTGCTCAGCCAATGATCTTTCCAAGGTTAAAGAAGCATCCAAATGAGAAAAAGTAACTACTGGGGCTGGGTCGGTATAATCATCAGCTGGCACGTATACAGCTTGTATTGAGGTGATTGAACCATTAACAGTCGAGGTAATTCGTTCCTGTAAAGCAGCCATTTCTGAAGCTAAGGTTGGTTGATAACCAACTGCTGATGGAATTCTTCCCAATAGAGCAGAAACCTCACTTCCTGCTTGAGCAAAACGAAAGATATTATCAATAAAAAGCAAGACATCCATGCCTTTTTCATCGCGAAAATATTCAGCTATTGTTAAACCGGTTAAAGCAACTCGTAATCGATTACCTGGCTGCTCATTCATCTGACCAAAAACTAAAGCTGTTTTATCAATAACTTTAGACTCAATCATTTCTCTTAAAAGATCGTTACCTTCTCTTGACCTTTCACCAACACCAGTAAAGACTGAAACTCCCTGATGATATTTAGCCACATTATGAATTAACTCTTGAATTAAAACCGTTTTACCAACACCCGCCCCGCCAAAAACAGCCACTTTTCCTCCTTTTATAAAAGGAACTAAAAGATCAATTACTTTAATTCCAGTCTCAAAAATTTTTCTTTCAGATGATTGTTCTTCTAAAGTTGGTGATGGCTTATGAATTGGAGAATAATTTTTTGCTTTTAAAGGTTTGCCATCAATGGGTTGTCCTAAAACATTTAAAATTCTTCCTAAAGTTTGCTCTCCTACTGGTACTTTAATTGGCTCTCTGGTGTTAACTACATTCATTCCTCGCTTCACACCAAAAGGACTACCCATTGCCACACATCTTACTAGACCATCACCCAAAATTGCTTCAACTTCTAAAGTTAATGGTTCAAAACCTTTTTCTTCAATCACTAAGGCATCATAAACCTTTGGCATTTCAGCGGTGTTTTCAAATAAAACATCCATCACTACTCCTCTTACAGCAACAATCTTTCCCGCATTTTTCATAACAAAAAAATAAAATTTATAACAAAAAATTAACTTATATCAACTGATTGTTTAGCCGTCACCATATCCAAAAGTTCGTAAGTAATCTTTTCCTGACGAACTTTATTTCGCAAAAGCGTTAAATTATAAATCACATCCGAAGCATTATCAGCCGCATTCTTCATCGCCATCATTCTAGCTGAATGTTCAGCTGCTTCTGACTCGATAAGAGCTCCATAAATTTCCAACTCAATAATATTTTTTAAAGCGCTATTAATAATTTTTTCAGGTGAAGGTTCAATTAAATAATCTTTTTTTATTGCTTTTTTTTCTTTAATATCAATTTGTGATTCTTTATCAACTTTTATAGGAAAAATTATTTGTTTTTTTGGTTGAAATTTAACCGGACTTAAAAAACTATTATAAACTAAAAAAACAGTGGCATATTCTCCTTTTAAAAATGAACCAAAAGTTGTCTTAAAAATCGCTGACACTTTATCTTCTTCATAAGACGAAGAAAAGTCGGCAATTATTATCCCTCCCATTTTTTTTACAAACAAAGCCCCCTTTGTTCCAATAGTAATAAAATCAACCTTTTTAAAATCAAATTCTTTAACTAAAAAACGAAAAAGATTAAAATTGAAGCTACCACATAAACCTTTATTAGAAGTAATTAATATTACCAAATCTTTTTCGGCGGAAGAATTACTTTTTGACAATAATGGAGAGTATTTTTTTCCTTCTAAAGATAAGGATTCAACAACTTTATGAATTATAAAAGAAAGAACCTCTCGATAAGGTTTTCCTTCAATTGCTTTTTGTTGTGCTTTTTTCATCTTGATTGCCGAAACCAATTGCATTGCATTAGTAATTTTTTTAACGTTAGAAACAGCTCGAATTTTTTTTCTAATTTGTCGAAGATTCATATCCTAAGCGTTTTAAAACATTTTTAACAAATTTTTCCATTGCTTTTTCTTCTTTTTCACCAAAATCTTTGTTTTTATTAATTAAATTAACAATGTTTTTTCCTTCATTTGAAAGCAATCTTAATAACTCTTCTTCAAACTTTAAAATATCAGATAAAGGAATATTATCAACAAAGCCTTGATTTACCGCCCAAATTAAAATTACTTCTTCAGTCAAAGAATAAGGACGATTCTTTTTTTGAGTTAGAATTTGAGTCAGTTTTGCGCCTCGATTTAAAAACTTTTTTGTTTCATCATCTAACTCAGATTCAAACTGAGAAAAAGCAGACATCTCTCGATATTGAGCTAAATCTAGTTTTAATTTTGAGGCAACTTTTTTCATTGCTTTAGTCTGTGCTGCTCCTCCAACTCGAGAAACAGACAAACCGACATTAATTCCTGGCCGAATTCCAGAATTAAATAAATCAGTTTCTAAAAATATCTGACCATCGGTAATAGAAATAACATTAGTTGGAATATAAGATGAAACATCACCTTCCAAAGTTTCAATAATTGGTAAAGCTGTAATTGAACCACCACCATATTTATCATCAAGTCGACAAGCTCTTTCTAAAAGTCGAGAGTGTAAATAAAAAATGTCACCAGGATAAGCTTCCCGACCAGCTGGCCGGCGAAGTATTAAAGAGATTTCGCGCCAAGCCCAAGCATGACGAGTTAAATCATCAAACACAACCAAAACATCTTCTCCTAGATCCATAAAATACTCGGCTATTGTCATTGCAGAATAAGGAGCAAGATATTGAAAAGATGATGGGGAAGAAGCTGAAGCTGAAACTACGATTGTATAATCCATTGCTCCTTTTTTCTCTAAAAGATCGACTACTTGAGCTACTTTTGAATTTCTTTGTCCAATCGCACAATAAATACAAATTAAATTTTCGTTTTTTTGATTTAAAATTGTGTCAATTGCGATGGTGGTTTTTCCTGTTCCTCGATCACCAATAATCAACTCTCTTTGACCTCTTCCAATAGGAATTAAAGCATCAATAGCCTTAATCCCTGTTTGTACGGGAGTAGTAACAGGTTTTCGGTAAATAACCCCAGGAGCAATTTTTTCAATTGGATAAAACTTTTCTTGTTTTATTTTTTCTTTTCCATCTAAAGGATTAACTAAAGGATCAACTACCCGTCCTAATAATTTAGAAGATACAGGAATAGAAAGAACTTGACCTAAAGCAAAAGCTTTATCTTTTTCTTTAATTTTTAAATAATCACCTAAAAGAATTGCCCCAACCTCATCCTCTGTTAAATCTACAACATAAGCTAAAACTCCATTTTCAAACTCAATTAACTCACCATAACCCACATTATCTAAACCGCTTAAAACCACCACTCCATCTTTTACTTGTTCTACTAAGCCAAAATTAAAAGTATTAAAATTAATTTTTTCTTTTTTAATTGTTTTTTCAATTTCTGTAATATATTTATCAATAATTGTCATATTTTTTTTTAATATTTTGTAATCGATTTTTAATTGATAAATCAATAATCTTACTTCCCTGATTAATAACAATGCCGCCAATAATTGAAGGATCAATAATGTTTTCAATTTCAGCTGACGATATTGAAAAAAAATTTGCTAAATCTGAAATTTCTTGTTTTGATAAAGGATAAACTGAAACAATCTTAATTAAATTTTTTTCTTTTTCTATTAAGTTTTTTAGATAATTTCTTAAATCTTTTTTTATTCTGCTATTAATCATATTTTTCAATTAATTGACAGAAAAAGAACTTTTTTTCAACTGATCAATTATTTTTTTATTAATTTCTTTTTGAGTATTAAGATCTAACGTTTCTGAAAAAATTTGTTTAACAATCTCTAAGCTAAGATTTATAATCTTTTTTTTCATCTCCAGATTAAATTTTTGCCTATCACTCTCAATCTTGATTTTTGCTTTATTAATAATCATTTCTGCCTCTTTTTTCGCTTCAGTAAGCATTTTTTCTCGTAATTGTTTCATTTCTTCTTTTAATTTATTCATCATTTTTTTCTCTTCATCTCTTATTCTCTTCATTTCTTTTTCTTTCTCTTTTAAAAAATTTTCTTGTTTCTTTCTTAACTCTGATAAAAGGATCTCTTTTTCTTCTTCTTTCTTTTTTTGATCAATCAAAAATTGAGAAAAAGGTTTGGCAATAAATTTTTTAAAAACTAGAAAAAATAAAACAAAATTTATTATCTGGGCTATCAAAAGTTTATTGTCAATACCTAAACCTTCCATAAATTAAAAACTTTAAAATTTTTTAAACAAATTTAATAATTAAAGCAACAACTAAAGCGTAAATAGCAACTGCTTCAGCAAAAGCAATAGCTAAAATCATTGTTGTTCTTATAGCAGGTTCTGCTTCAGGATTTCGTCCTAGGGCTTCAACTGCTTTCGAACCAATCATTCCAATACCAATAGCTGGTGCAATTGAGCCAACTGCTATCGTTAAAGCTGTGGCAAAAAATTTAGCTACTTCAGGAGTCATTTTTATCACCTCCTTCTAATGATGTTTTGTAACTGCTACACTGATAAAAACTGTTGTTAACATTGAAAAAACAAGGGCTTGAATAAAACCAACAAAAAGTTCCAAAATTAAAAAAGGAAATGATAAAAAAAATGGGATTAGAAAAGCAATAATTACCAAAAGAACTTCTCCAGCAAAAATATTACCAAAAAGTCGAAAAGCAAAAGAAATTATTTTCGAAAATTCGGAAATAATCTCTAAAGTACCAATAAAAAAACTCATTGGATCTTTTAAGCGATAAAATTTTTCTATATAACCTTTAAATCCTAAATACCTAATGGCAAAAAATTGACTTAAAAAGACAGAAATTATTGCCAAAGCAAAAGTGGTGTTTAAATCAGCGGTGTTGGCCCGAAAAAGAGGAATCTTAACAATTTCTTCATTTTCCTTAACTTTTAACAATATACTACCTACTCCCGGCAACAATCCGGCCCAATTTTGAATTAAAATAAAAATAAAAAAAGAAGCAAGAAGAGGAAAAAAATAGTCAGTTTTTTCCTTTAAAACTGAATAAAAAAGATTATAAAGACTTCCAATAATGAAATTAACAAAATAATAAAAACTTCCTTTATTTTTAAGTTTTGATTGATAGTAATAAATCAAAGCGCCAAAAGTAAAAATTAAAAAAACTAATAAAGACAAAAAAAAAGAGTTGGTGATATCAAAACCAAAAACATGAAAAATCTTTTCTGCTTTAATACTGATATGAAGTGTGTTGTGTTCTTTCATTTTTATGATATTCTACTCTTTTATTAAACGGTAAAGATTGTAAAAACAACTTAAAACTCCGAAAAACAAAAAAAATATAAATCCTACAGGCTTTGTTTCAAAAAATTTATCAAAATAAATTCCAATTATTAAAAATATAATAACTGGAACTAATAAATAATAACCAATGTTAGAATATTTTTCAAGAGGATTTTTATAAGAAAATGTTTTTTTTTCCACTTTAGACAATTTTTTTAAATTAAAATCTTTGTTAATCAAATAATATTTAGCCATAAATCAAAAATCAAAAAAATAATAATTTTTAATCTTAATATTAAATTCTTAATTTATCTTAACTTTACTTAAATCAACTGCATTTTCTAAAATGATTATTAATCTGTTATCTTTTTTATCCACTTTACCCTTAAACAAAATAATTTGATTGATCTGTAAAATTGATTTTAATTTAGAATATGTTTTTGGAAAAACTATCACCTCAATCGTTTCAGTTTGATCATAAACTGTTAAAATTGCCATCTCTTGATTATCCTTCTTTGTTTTAATTACTTTTTTTCCACTAATTATTCCTGATAAAATCAATGATTTATCCACATCTTGTTCCAAAATATCACCAATATTTTTGCTAATTTTTCTTTCAATAATTTCTTTATATTGAGAAAATGGATTTTTACTTATTAAAAATCCAATAATCTTTCTTTCCATCTCAAAAATTTCCTTTTCTGAAAATTCCGGTATTGGTTTAAAGTTATCAACTAAGTTCTTTTTCTCATCTTTTTCTCCAAAAAGATCAAACTGACCTCTATCTTGTTTTATTTTTTCTTTTTGTACTTCCTCAATCATTTTTGGATAATTGGCAAGAAGAGTAGCACGATTGGCAAAAGAAGAAAGAGCTCCAGCCTGAATTAAACTTTCAACCGTTTTTTTGTTAACCTTTCTTAAATCAACTCGAAAAAGAAAGTCTTTAAAAGAAATAAATTTACCATCCTTTTCTCGAGTAGAAAGAATCGACTCAATTGCCGCCTGACCCACATTTTTAATTGCTGAAAGACCAAATCTAATTGCTCCACCCTCAATATTAAAACCAGAAAAAGAATAGTTAATATCAGGTGGCAAAACAGCAATTCCCATTCTTTGACACTCTTCAATTGCTTGAGCCATTTTTATCTCTCTTTGTGGACCAGCTATTCCTGAAAGCTCAGCGGTTAAAAGAGCGGTCATAAACTCAACTGGAAAATTAGCTTTAAGATAAGCTGTCCAATAGGCAATTAGCGCATATGATGCTGAATGAGGTTTATTAAATCCATAACTGGCGAATTTTTCCATAAAATTCCAAATTTTCTCTGCCAGATTTTTTTTATAACCTTTCTTCACACATCCGGAAATAAACTTCTCTTTTTCTTTTTTCATTAATTCTTTTTTCTTTTTACCAATAGCCATTCTTAAATTATCAGCTTCACTCATTGTGTATCCGGCCATTTTATTGGCAATCTGCATCACCTGCTCTTGATAAACTAAAACACCATAAGTCTCTTCTAAAATTTCTTTTAGATCAGGATGGATATATTTAATTTTTTTAGAATTATTTTTCCCCTCTAAAAATGAAGGAATTAGATCCATCGGTCCTGGTCGATACAAAGCTACCATAGCTGAGATATCAGAAAGTTTCTTTGGCTTTAACTCTTTAGCTAAATGTCTCATTCCTGAAGACTCAAGTTGAAAAACTCCTATAGTATAACCAGAAGAAATTAAATCATAAGTTTTTTTATCATCCAAAGGTACTTGGTGAATATCTATTTTTTGACCAGTATTTTTTTCTACATAACGTAAAGTATTTTCAATAATCGTCAAATTTCTTAAACCTAAAAAATCCATTTTTAAAAGACCAATTGCTTTATTATCAGAAACTGCGTTTAAATCTAGACAGTACATATCGTATTGGGTAATAATTCTTTCTTCTTTAGGATCTTTCTGTAAAGGAACATATTCAGTTAAAGGCATATCAGCAATAACAACTCCTGCAGCATGAACTGAAGAATGGCGGGGTAACCCCTCAATTTTTCGAGCAATATCCAAAACTTTTTTTGTATCTTCTTCGTTATTATAGGCAAATTTTAATTGTAACGACTCATTAAGAGATTGATCAATGGTCATTGGAAAACCTTGGCGAGGAGGTGGAATCATTTTAGCAATCCGATCGCCTTGGGAATAGGTCATTCCTAAAGCTCGGGCCACATCACGAACTGCTAATCTTGCTTCCATCGTTCCAAAAGTTATAATTTGTGCTACATGGCTACGACCATACTTTTGGGAAACATACTCTAAAACTTTATCTCGATGGATATCAGCAAAATCAACGTCAATATCAGGAGGAGTAGGTCTTTCAGGATTTAAAAACCTTTCAAAAGGTAAATTATGATCTAAAGGATTAATGTCAGTAATTCCCAAAATATAAGCCACTAATGAACCGGCCACCGATCCTCTTCCGGGTCCTACACCAATACCAGATTTTTTTGCCCAATTAACAAAATCAGCTACGATTAAAAAATAAGTAGCATAACCTTTTTTTATAATTACTGAAAGCTCATAATTAACTCTTTTTTTTACTATTTGTTGATCATACCCTTGAACACGACTAATTTTTTGATAAGTTGTTTTTTTAAGATAATCCTCCGGACTTTCGTTATTGGGGGTTTGAAACTTTGGTAAAATCCATTTTCCATAAGGAATTTCTAAATTACATTCTGAAGCGATTTTTAAGGTATTATCAATTGCTTCTGGAAGATCTAAAAATAATCCTTTCATTTCCTCAGGGCTTTTAAAATAATATTCAGGATTGTCAATCATTGAAAGAGGACGATTTTTTTCAAATATTACTCGTTGGGTTTGAATACAAAGAAGAATCTCTTGAGCATAAGTATCTTCTTTATTCAAATAATGAACATCATTGGTAGCAACTAAAGGTAAACCAAATTTTCTTGAAAGCTTTACTAATTCTTCATTTACAAAACTAATTTCTTTTAGTCTTGGATAACGTTGAATTTCTAAATAAAAATTTTTATCAAAAATCTCAATGTATTTTCTTATCAATCTTTCTGTTTCAGAAAAATCACGATTCAAAATCGCTAACGAAATTTCAGAAGATAAACAACCAGAAAGAACAATAATTCCATCTCGGTATTTCTCCAATAATTCAAAGTCAACTCTTGGTTTATAATAAAATCCTTCAAGATGAGCGGCCGAGACTAATTTTAAAAGATTTTTATACCCAACAAAATTTTTGGCAAGAAGTGTTAAATGATAATTATCTTTTTCAAAACCAACCTTTTTATCAAAACGCGACTTCTTAGCTTTGTAAATTTCAACCCCAATAATTGGTTTTACCCCCATTTCCTTTCCTTTTAAAAAAAATCTAAACGCACCATACAAAGCACCATGATCAGTGATTGCTACAGCCGGCATATTAAATTCTTTCGCTTTAGTAAAAACCTGATCAATTCTTGTCATTCCATCAAGTAATGAATACTCAGTATGCAGATGTAAGTGAACGAAAGACATATGATTAAAAAATAACAGTTAAAATTTAAAATCAAATAAATATATAACTTTTTTTATAATAATTTTGCAAAATTTTTAAATTAATTTATAAATAATGTTAGCTATATTTAACTGTTTTAGTTTGTCAATATTTATTTTTAATGGATATCGGTTTTAAAATCTTAATAAATCTCAGTTTATATTTTTTAACTTTTTTTCAACCTCTTCCTTTACTATTTTTGCCTCAACTTTTCCTTTCATTTCTTTCATCACTTGCCCCACCAAAAACATAATTGCATTTAATTTTCCTTTCTTATAATCTAAGACAGCTTTTTGATTATTTTTTAAAACTTTAATAATAATTTCTTCTAACAATTTTTTATCAACTTCTTTTGGTTTTAAGTTTTCAATCAATTTATTAATAAACTCATTAACAGGTAAATTAGAATCAATTTTTTTATTTACTATGTAATTAGCAATTATTTGATCTACATTTTCAATTTTTAAATTTAAATTTGGGATTTTTATTTTAAATTTTGAACTTATATTCTCAAAATAATCTGCTAAATTTTTATTTCTAGTTAAAATAAACGCTTCTTCAAAACGAATTCCTAAAGAAATATACTTTTTTATTTTTGCCAATGGAAGTTCTGGTAATTTAATTGAATTAACATAGCCTTGAGAAAAAACTAAAGGAGGAATATCAGGTTCAGGAAAATAGCGATAATCAGCTGCTTCTTCTTTTTTTCTTTGAGAATAAGTAATTCCCTTTTTTTCATCAAAACCTCGTGTTTCTTGGATAGGCGCTTTTCCTTCTTTCAAAATTTCTATCTGTCTTTTTATCTCATAATCAATCGCCTGTTTAACAAAGCGAAATGAATTAATATTTTTAACTTCTACTTTATAATTTGGCAATTTTTGCTCTTTAACTTTTGATTTTTGACTTATTATTGAAATATTAGGCTCCATTCTCATTGTTCCTTTCTCCATATCAGCGTCAGAAACATCTAAATAACGAATTAATACTTGAAGTTCTTCCAAAAATTTTTTAACATCTTCACTATTATCAAAATCTGGTTCAGTAACAATCTCAACTAAAGGAACTCCTGATCGATTAAAATCAATTAAGGTTCCATTTTGGGAATGAATTAACTTTCCCGTATCTTCTTCTAAATGAACTCGCCGAATCCGAAAAATTTTTTTTGTTGATTGATTAATAATTGATTCTTTATTAGCAATCTCGAGCCATCCATCAACCGCAATTGGATCATCATATTGACTAATTTGATACCCTTTTGGTAAATCGGGATAAAAATAATGCTTACGATCAAACTTAGAAAAAGAATTAATCCTACAATTTAAAGACTTACCTATTAAAATTGTCCACTCAATTGCTTTTTTATTAGGAACAGGTAAAGCGCCAGGCATTCCTAAACAAACTGGACAAACTTGAGTATTAGGTGGTTTAGCAAAATAAGAAGAAGAACATTGACAAAACATTTTCGAAGAAGTTTTAAGTTCAATATGAATTTCTAACCCAATCACTGGTTTATAATCATCATTCATAAATATTATTTAACACCTCCGAGGTGTTATAGATTCCGCACCTTGGGATTTTTAAAACTTTTAATCAGGATATTTTTTAACTCCTTTTTTAATTACTCCTAGAAAATCAGTTTCTTTTTCTATTTGATAGGTTAAGTTTAAGATATTTTCTTCTTCAAACCATCTTCCCATTAACTGAAGTCCTATTGGTAAATTACCTTTTTTTGTTAATCCAAATGGAAAGCTAATAGCACAAATACCAGCAATAGCTGCTGGTTCATTTAAAACATCCATTATTTCACCAAAAAAAGGGTATTTATCAAACTCACCTAGTTTTAATGCTGCAATTGGTGTGGTTGGAGCTAAAATTATATCAACTTCTTTAAATACCTTTTTAAAATCTTCAATAATTAATGTTCTTACTTTCTGAGCTTTTTTATAATAAGCATCATAATAACCATAAGACAAAACATAAGTGCCAAGCATTATTCTTCTTTTTGCCTCACTACCAAAAAAAGTCCGATTGTTACCATATCTTATTCCATCGTAACGGGCTAAGTTTGATGATACCTCGGCTCGCTGAATGATAGTATAAACGGAGATTGAATATTTTGGTGATAAAAGTTTTATTTTTTTTATCTGATGACCTAGTTTTTCTAAAATTTTAACTAATTGATAAAAAGATTTATTAATTTCTTCATCAACCCCATTCAAATATTCGTCAGTAACGCCGATAATAAACTGCTTTTTCTTTTTTAAACTCGCTACATAATCAGGAACTTCGTTTGGGGTAGTGGTGGCATCAAATTTGTCTTTGCCGGCAATAATTTTTAAAATAAAAGCGGTGTCTTCGGTTGTCAAGGTTAAAGGCCCTGGACAATCAAATGATGATGCCATCGCAATTAAACCATAGCGGGAAACTCGTCCATAAGTTGGTTTTAAACCGATAACTCCCGACCAAGCAGCTGGCTGTCTAATTGAACCAGCGGTTTCTGAACCAATAGCGGCTGGAGCTAAATATGAGGAAACGACTGCTGCTGAACCACCTGATGAACCACCAGCGGAACACAACAAATCCCACGGATTTTTTGTTGGTCCAAAATCTGAAGTTTCAGTTGAAGAACCATGAGCCCAAGCATCCATATTAGTTTTACCTAAAATAAAAAAAGAGGCATCAATCAAGCGTTTGGTTACGGTTGATTCATAAGGAGGAATAAAATTTTTTAAAACTTTTGATGAAGCGGTTGTTTTGATTCCTTGAGTGCAAAAATTATCCTTGACCGCAATAGGTAAAATCATCTTATAAAAATTATCAGATTTATAATACCTATTCACTGTCAAATAAGCATTTAGTTTTTTATCATATTTATCAATTCTTTTCAAAAAATAATCAATCACCTCTTTATTAGAAATATCTTTTTTTTCAATAAGTTTTGAAATCTCAACTAAGGATTTTCCCAAAAGCATATTTCTATTCATCAAAAATTTTTTTAACTCTAAAACAATTATTTTTTTTATTTTTTGTATTTTGAAAAACTTCTTCTAAAGTAAGAGCTCGCTCATTTTTTTCCTCATCAATAAAAAATATATTAGTTAAAAAATTAACATAAGAAGTAGGCAAAATATTATCCGTTTTTAATTCATTTAAGTTTTCAATATAAGAAATAGTTTCCTCTAATTGCTTTTTATATTTTTCAATTTCTTTTTCATTTAAAGTCAAACCGGCTAAATGAGCCAAACGTAAAACATCATCTTTTGACAGTTTGGATTTTTTCATATTTAGTTAATTATATAACATATTAAAACATTCAGTCTAAAATTTAAATTTTTTAATTTATAAAATCTTTATTTTATCTTTTATTACCAATTCCCTAGCTTTATTTTCCCACGCATCATCAAATTTTTTTACTTTAATCTTTTTTTTATATTTTTTTTCAATTGCTTTTTCTAATAAAAAATAAGTTATTTTTGGATTTTTTGGCAATAAAGGCCCATGAAGATAAGTGCCAATGGTATTCTTATAAAAAATACCCTCAGTTTTATCTACTCCATTATTGCCAAAACCAAAAATAACCTCTCCAAAAGCTAATTTTTTATCAGAAAGATATGTTCTACCACCATGATTTTCGAAGCCAACCACTATTTCCGAAGAAGTAATCTTTGTTTTTATTCCAATATCACCAATTAATCTAGGGAAATCATTTCCTAAATTTTCTGTATAAAGATCAAAAATCGAAAGACCTTTAATTTTTGTTCCATCAGCTGCTTTATAATACTTACCCAAAAATTGATAAGCGCCACAAACAAACAATCCTGGCACTCCCATTTCGATTGCTTTCTTAAGATTTTCTCCCTTGTTATTTTTTAAATCTTCATTAACAATTTCTTGTTGTTTATCTTGAGCACCACCCATAAAAAGAATGTCCATTTTCAAAATTGTTTCCTTTGGTTTATTTAAAGAAATACTTACCACCTCAATGTCAAATCCCAAAAGTTTCCCCCAATGACATAAAGCAATAATATTTCCTCGATCGCCATAAGTACTCATCAATTCTGGATAAAACCATCCTAAATAAATCTTCATAAAAACTTTCTTCCAACTAATA
>Ga0197142_1000995_pt1 | contig 26093 bp, 25 predicted proteins | sample GBS60_MetaG_FD_148614 | JGI IMG/M metagenome (GOLD analysis project Ga0197142, IMG submission 148614) | Sediment microbial communities from Great Boiling Springs, Gerlach, Nevada, United States - GBS 60_MetaG | ecosystem: Environmental > Aquatic > Thermal springs > Hot (42-90C) > Sediment... | reverse complement strand
CAAATCTACGGCTACAGCACAAGCTAGAATCGGCAAATCCCGGTTGTTATCGATGAGGATCCGCGTCGGCCATGATGACCGTAATGGAGTTTTTTGCCCTCAGCGCTGGCGAGTGGATGTGTCAGCGCACCAGCCATCACTTGGCTTTTCGCCGCTCTGAAGGAGGGAGGTCGCGGCTGCAAATTGCCACCCTTGCGGCAACCGATCCAGCTGTCATTCGGGTTTGCGAGCTGTTCAAGGTGGATCCGCAGCGGGCGGTGGGGGCAGCACGGGTACAGTGGCAGGGGGAGCAGGACTGGGACAATGAAGAGTACAAAGGCGATGTGGTGCTGGTTCCGATTCCCGATCCCGACAACCCCATGCGGGGGCAACTGCTGCGGGATCAGGGCTATGCCGAGAAAGTGCCGGTGGCGGGTACCTATGTGATGGGAGCCGATGGCGCCCTCACCCTCTACACCGAGTACGAAATGACCGAGTCGGAGGAGCGCATTTGGTTTGCCAGCCCCAATCTTCGCCTGCGGACTAGCATTGTCAAGCGCTTCGGCGGCTTTAGCATGGCTTCTTTCTGCTCCGAGGTGCGCAAGCTCTCCGCCAGCCCTTCCCCCCTCTCGGCCATGGCCGAGTCCCGCTCTCCCTAGGCAGGGGCTGACCAGATCCCTGGCTGAAAGTTGGCTCCTTTTGGGTGGGGGGAGAGCCTCAGCCAGCAAGGGATGGGCTAAAACCTCTGTTGGTGGGTTCTTTGTAGACGGAAAACCCCGCTGTGGCGGATCTAAGCAATTTTATCCAGGGTATTGAGCAGCTTATCGAGCTAGCCCAGAAGCTGGACGAGAAAAGAAACACAGGGGAGCTGCGAACCGAGGTGCGCATCCAGGCCCGTCCTTTGGGCAGCTCCATCCCCCCTTCCGGCTCTATCCCCCGTCGCCGCAGCACCCAGACGGGGGATCCCTCCTGGAGCAGCGAGCCCCAAGGGATGTCTGCAACCCGCTTCCAGGAAACCTCTGGGGCTGCTGGGACAATCCCTGCCGAGCGCCCAGGGTCAAGGTCCAAGTTGTGCCTCAAGGACGTAGGGGGGCTTAAGGAACAACTGCAAGCCTTGCGGGAGTTGGTGGAGATTCCCCTCAAGCGGCCCGATCTACTGGCTAAGTTGGGGCTGGAGCCGCCCCGTGGCGTGCTGTTGGTTGGCCCCCCTGGCACTGGCAAGACCCTGACGGCCCGCGCCCTGGCCGAGAGCCTGGGGGTGAACTACATCGCCATTGTCGGCCCGGAGCTGATTGGCAAGTACTACGGGGAGGCGGAGGCGCGCCTGCGGCAGCTGTTTGAGCAAGCGGCTAGGTCTGCCCCTTGTCTGGTGTTTATCGACGAAATCGACGCCCTTGTGCCCAATCGCAGCACCGTCGAGGGGGAGGTGGAAAAACGCTTGGTGGCCCAGCTGCTGGGACTAATGGACGGGTTTGGGGCCCAAAAAGGCGTTGTGGTGCTGGCAGCCACCAACCGGCCTGAAGCTTTGGATCCGGCCCTGCGGCGACCGGGGCGCTTTGACCGGGAGATCATCTTTAGGGTGCCGGATCGGGAGGGGCGGCGGGAGATCCTGGCCATTCACACCCGCGGCATGCCCCTCGCGGAGGATGTGGATTTGGACATCCTAGCAGATCAGACGCTGGGCTTTGTAGGCGCGGATCTGCGCGGCCTGTGCCAGGCGGCCGCCTATGCGGCTTTGCGGCGCCAGGTGCCGGATCTAGAATCCCCCATTCCTGAATCCCTAAAAGTTACGGCAGCGGACTTTCAAGAAGCTCTGCAACAAGTGAAGCCGGCGGTGTTGCGCTCGGTGGAAATTGAGTCGCCCCAGGTGAGCTGGGATCACATTGGCGGCCTGGAGCACGCCAAGCAGGTTTTGCAGGAGGCCATCGAGGGATCCCTGCTGCACCCAGAGCTGTACGAGCAGGCCCAGGCCCAAGCTCCCAAAGGGATCCTCCTCAGTGGGCCACCCGGCACCGGCAAGACTCTCCTGGCCAAGGCCATTGCCTCCCAGGCCAAGGCCAACTTCATCGCCGTCTCCGGCCCAGAGCTTTTGAGCAAGTGGGTGGGCTCCTCCGAGCAGGCGGTGCGGGAACTCTTTGCCCGTGCCCGCCAATGCGCTCCCTGCGTGATCTTCATCGATGAGATCGACACCCTGGCGCCGGCACGGGGCAGTTACTCCGGCGATAGTGGCGTCAGCGACCGGGTCCTGGGGCAACTCCTAGCCGAACTGGACGGGATCCGCTCCAGCCAGGGGGTCTTGGTGGTGGCGGCCACCAATCGCAAGGAGAGTTTGGATCCCGCCCTCACCCGCGCCGGCCGGCTGGAGCTGCACCTGAGGGTGGAGCTGCCGGATCGCGCCGCACGGCGGGAAATCTTGGCGGTGCACAACCGCAGGCGCCCCCTGGGGCCAGATGTGGATCTGGAGGTGTGGGCTGAGCGCACCGAGGGCTGGAGCGGCGCCGACCTGGCTTTGTTAAGCAACCGTGCCGCCATTGCCGCCATTCGCCGCCACCGCGCCACTTCTGCCTCCTTAGACGCCAAGGCCTTGGTCATTGGCCAGGAGGACTTTGCCCAGGCCTTTGCCGAGCTCCAGCAGCAGCGGCAGGTCAGCTAGAAGACAGGGATCCCTTGCCATTCCGGTTGCCGGTGGGCATGGGCCGCCTCGCCGCAGGTGCGGGGGGTGGGAAAGATCTTGTCGGGGTTGGCCAGATGCTGCGGGTCGAACACCTGCCGCACCCACTGCATGCTCTCCAAATCCGTGGGCGTAAACATCTCCGACATGTAGCAGCGCTTGTCGGCCCCGATGCCATGCTCGCCAGAGATGCTGCCTCCCAGGCGTACGCAGAGCTTGAGGATCTCACCCCCCAGCTTCTCCACCTGTTCCAGGGATCCCGGCACCGACTCGTCGTAGAGGATCAGCGGATGGAGGTTGCCGTCGCCGGCGTGGAACACATTGGCCACCCGGTAGCCGTATTCGCGGCTGAGGCGCTCAATTTCTTTGAGGACATAGGCTAGCTGGCTGCGGGGGATCACCCCATCCTGGACGTAGTAGTTGGGGCTGAGCTTGCCCATGGCAGCAAAAGCCGCCTTGCGCCCCTTCCACAGCCGCGCCCGCTCTTCTGCTTCAACAGCCACCCGCACCTGGCGCGCCCCATTCTTCAAGCAGAGCGCCTTCACCTGCTGGCTGGCTTCCTCCACCTCCAGCTCCAGCCCGTCCACCTCCACCAGCAAGATCGCCGCCGCATCCCGCGGGTAGCAGCCCAACTGCACCACATCTTCCACGGCGTTGATGCTGAAGTTGTCCATGATCTCCAGGCCAGCAGGAATGATCCCAGCCGCGATGATGTCGGAAACAGTGGCTCCTGCCGCCTCAACGCTCTCAAAATCTGCCAGCAAGACCTGCACCTGAGCCGGCGCCTTGAGCAAGCGGAGGGTGATCTCCGTCGCAATCCCCAGGGTGCCCTCAGAGCCGACAAACAGGCCCACCCAGTCGTAGCCGGGCATCTCCGGGATCTTGCCCCCCCAGCGCACCACCTCCCCATCCGGCAGCACCACGGTCAGGCCGAGGATGTGGTTGGCTGTTACCCCGTACTTGAGGCAGTGGACACCGCCGGAGTTTTCCGCCACATTGCCGCCGATGGAGCAAACCGACTGGCTAGAGGGATCCGGCGCATAAAAATAGCCCTGGGCGGCCACCGCTTGGGTAATCCAGGCGTTGATTACCCCCGGCTGCACCACCATGCAGCGGTTGTCTAGGTCAATCTCCAGGATCTGTTTCATCAGGGTGGTGGCGATGACGACGCTATTTTCCACGGGTAGCGCCCCTCCCGAAAGGCCAGTGCCGGATCCCCGGGCCACAAAGGGCACCCGATAGCGGTTGCACAGCTTCACCACCTGCGCCACCTCCTCCGTGGTGCGCGGCAACACCACCAAAGCCGGCCTTTGCCGGTAGCTGGTCAGCCCGTCGCACTCGTAAACCAGCAGCTCCTCCGGCTTGCTGATCACTCGCTGCGGATCGAGAATTTTTTTGAGCTCAGCCGTCAGCTTGATCCAGTCGAAAGTAAGGCCAGTTTGCAGAGGAGGGGAAGGACGTACAACCATAGATCGTCGGGGAGAAATGTCCTCAGGGGAGATATCGTCACTATAGTCTGGCCGGAGAGCCTATGCAGTCCCGCAGCGCCGAACAGATTCTCGAACAAGTGCGGCAGCTCTACGACCTCTACCCCTTCCCGCCACAGCCCATCGGCACCGTTCCCCCGCCAGGGTGGAACTGGCGCTGGAGCTGGCCCCAGGCCTATGCCTTCTGCACAGGTGCTCATCCAGGCCGCCGCCCAGTGCGCATTCTGGACGCTGGTTGCGGCTCGGGGGTGGGGACGGAGTATATCGCCCACCAAAACCCCAACGCCGAAATCTGGGCCTTTGACCTAAGCAGCCGCGCTCTAGAGATTGCCGAGGCCCGCTGCCGGGCTTCCCAGGCGCCACCGGTGCACTTTTGCCAGCTCAACGTCTACGACATCGACCAACTGCCGGGGCAGTTCGACTTCATCAACTGCGTGGGCATGCTCCACCACCTGCCGGATCCGCTGGCGGGGCTCCAGGCTTTGGCCAGCAAATTGGCTCCCGGTGGCATCCTGCATTTGTTTGTCTACGGCGAGCTGGGCCGCCATGAGATTCGCCTCATGCAGAAGGCCATCCGCCTCTTGGTTACCGGCTCTGAACACCAACCCCTCGCTTCCCCGGAGCAATTGCAAAAGGCCCTCCAGGTGGGTCGCCGTCTTTTCGAGATCCTGCCGGCAAGCAACCGCATCCAGCAGCAGGAACAGGCCCGCTGGGCCATCGAGAACGTGGACGACGAATGCTTTGCCGATATGTACCTGCACCCGCAGGAGGTGAACTACAACATTGAGACCCTATTTGAGCTGATCCGCGCCTCCGGACTGCAGTTTCTGCGCTTTTCCAACCCGGAGTTTTGGCGGTTGGAGCGGGTGTTGGGCCAGGATGAGGCTCTACTGGCCCAGGCGGCTCAACTGCCGGAGCTGGAGCGCTACCGCCTAATCGAGCTGCTGGATCCAGTGGTGGCCCACTACGAGCTCTTCCTCGGCAAGCCCCCCATTTGCCGCTGGGAATGGACCCATCCAGAGGAGGTGGCCGCGGCAGTGGCTCACCTCAGCCCCTGCCTGGGTCTGTGGCCAGGGCGGAGCCTCTTCAACTACGCCTACGAGGCCATCTCCCTCAGCGAGGAGGCCTTTGCCTTTTTGCAGCAGGTGGACGGGATCCGCACCGTCCAAGCCCTTCAAGAGAGCCTAGACTCTCCCCTGAGCTGGCCGCAGTTGCAGCAGTTGCTGCGCTGGCAGGTGCTGCTCTTGGAGCCGCAAGAGAACGGTTTTTGAGGGCTCTTGGCGAGTCTGAGACAGAAAGAGGCTACTGCGGCATTTGCTTTCTTGGACTTCCCTAGCTTATGCTAGGAGACTGTGACCTTTCCCCTGGCCATTTCTGGGGTTATCGCCATGCCCAAGATCAAAACCCGCAAGGCAGCCGCCAAGCGCTTTCGCCTCACTGGCAACGGCAAGTTCCTGCGCCGCCGAGCCGGGCACAACCACCTCCTTGAGCACAAAACCAGCAACCGCAAACGCAAGTTGGCGGGTGTGGCCTTGGTGAGCAAGCAGGATCTGGCCAATGTGCGCCTGATGCTGCCCAACACCCACTAGGGGGAATCCCGTTGCGCCGCTTCCCCCACCCCCTCAGCCTAGGGTGAGCCCTCGCCACAGCAGGCTGGAAGTCTCAAGCTCTGTTGGCCTCGGTATCTGTATTGGGTTACTGCCATGAGAGTCAAACGCGGCAATGTTGCCCGCAAGCGTCGCAAGAAGATCCTCAAGCTAGCCAAAGGCTTTCGCGGAGCCGGCTCCAAGCTGTTCCGCACCGCCAACCAGCAGGTGATGAAGGCGCTGCGCAGCGCCTACCGGGATCGCCGCCGCAAGAAGCGGGATTTTCGCCGCCTCTGGATTGCCCGCATCAACGCCGCCACCCGCGCCCAGGGCCTGCGCTACAGCGAGTTCATCGACGGCCTCAAGAAAGCCAATATCCAGCTCAACCGTAAAATGTTGGCCCGCTTGGCTTTCCTGGATCCCGAAGCCTTTACCCAAGTGGTGGAGGCAGCCCGCCAGGCCCGCGCCTCCTAATGGAAGTGCGGTCTCCATTGGCCACGGCGGTCGGGAAGGTTTGCTTGGCGGCCAGCCTAGCTTTAGCTGGCGGGGGGATGGGGATCCCTGCTGCTGCCCGCCCCTGGCTGGAGATTGTTCGGTCGGGGCAGTTGCGAGTGGCGGTCAAAGACAACCTCCGGCCCTTGGGGTTTCGCGATGCCGAAGGCAAGCTGCAGGGGTTTGAGATTGACCTAGCCCGCGAGCTGGGGTCCCGGCTGCTGGGATCCCCGGCGGCGGTGGAGCTGGTGCCGGTGAGCAATGAGGAGCGGCTGCAGGCAGTGGCCACGGGGAGGGTGGATCTGGCCATTGCCCAAATTGGCATCACGCCGGATCGGGCGCGCCAGGTGGAGTTGACCTCGGCCTACTACCTGGATGGCTCCAGCTTGGTTGTGGCCCGTTCCCAAAACTGGACGAGCTGGTCGGATGTGGGCGGCGTGCGGATTGCCGTCCTGCGCGGATCGGCTGCCATTCCCTACCTCAATCGCTACCTGTCGGGGGTCGAGTTGGTGGCGGTGGATTCCTACCGGGAAGGGGCGGAGTTGCTCCTAAAAGGAGCGGTACAGGTCTGGGCAGCGGATCGCTCAGTGCTGGCGGGGTGGCTGGCGGAGCACCCCCAGTTTCAGTTTTTGGGATCCCCGTTGGCGGCGGTGGGGCTGGGCATTGCCCTGCCCAAGGGGCTGGAGCATGCTGAATTGCGGCTGCGGGTGCGCCGCGAGCTGGAAAACCTGCGCGCCGAGGGCTGGCTGGCGGAGCGGGCCAGAGCCTGGGGTCTGCCCTAGTGCAAAAAGTGACGGATGCCAGTGCAGACCATGGCGATCCCAGCAGCATTGGCAGCAGCAATGGAATCGGCATCGCGGAGACTGCCTCCCGGCTGGATGATGGCGCGGATCCCAGCACGGGCTGCCGCCTCCACACTGTCGGCAAAGGGGAAAAAGCCGTCGCTGGCCAAAACCGCTCCTGCTGCCTGCGAGCCGGCCTGGCGAAGGGCAATCTCAACAGCGCCCACCCGGTTCATCTGGCCTGCGCCAATGCCGAGGGTCTGCCCCTGCCGGGCAACGACGATGGCGTTGGATTTGACGTATTTGCAAACTATCCAAGCAAACTCCAGATCCGCCCACTCTTCCGGTGTCGGCTGGCGCTTGCTCACCACCCGCCAGGACTGCCGGCGGTCGGCCTCCTGGGGCAAGTCGGCCTCCTGCACCAGAAAACCCCCCGCCAGTGTGCGGAGGTTTTGGGTTGGCCCAACCTCAAAGTCCGGCAAAACCAAAAGCCGCAAGTTCTTTTTGGCTGCCAGTTGCTCAGCTGCCTCAGGGGTGCAGGCCGGGACAACCACGCACTCCAAAAAAGGCTCCGCCAGGCGCTGGGCAGTCTCCCTGTCCAAAGTTTGGTTGAGGGCAACGATGCCCCCAAAGGCGGAGACGGGATCGGCGGCCAAAGCCGCCTCAAAAGCGGCAGCCAGGGTTGGGCGAACGGCTACCCCACAGGGGTTGTTGTGCTTGACAATCACCGCCACCGCTGGCTTAGGGCCGTTGGCCAGCCCTAGGCTGAGTTCTGCTGCCAGGGCGCGGGCCGCCTCCAGATCCAGCAGGTTGTTGTAGCTCAGCTCTTTCCCCTGCAACTGTTTGGCCCGATGCCAGCCGGGAGCAGCCGCATCCACCACATACCAGGTGGCGGCTTGGTGAGGGTTTTCTCCGTAGCGCAGGCGCTGCCACGGGATCCCTTGCAGTTGAAAAACCTGCTCGGCAGGGGTTGCAGGAGCTGGAGAGGGGCGGGACAGCTCGGAGCGGGCCAGGTAGTGGACAATGGCGCGGTCGTAGCTCAACACCCGCTCAAAGGCGCGGCGGGCACACTGGAAGCGAAAGGCCAGCCGCTCCGCCTCGCTGGAGGAGCTAGAGAGCAATTGCAAGTACTGAGGGTACTGGCTGGGATCGGTGAGCACGGTAACGTGGGGATAGTTTTTGGCTGCCGCCCGCGCCAGCGTCGGCCCGCCGATGTCAATCTGCTCGAAAGCCTCCTCCAGCGACACCCCTGGCCGGGCCACCGTCTGCTCGAAAGGATAGAAATTGACCACCACCAACTGGATGGGAGGGATCCCTAGGGCCTCCAGATCCGCCCGGTCTTCGCCGCGCTCCAGACGGGCCAGAATGCCCCCGTGAATGCGGGGGTGCAGCGTTTTCACCCGTCCCCCCAAGATCTCCGGGGCGCCGGTATGGTCTGAAACAGGGGTGACCGGGATCCCGGCCTCTAAAAGCGCCTTGGCAGTGCCTCCGCTGCTGAGCAGCTGAAAGCCGTGCTCCTGCACGAGGGCCTGAGCCAGCGGGATCAGGCCAGTTTTATCAAAGACACTGAGAAGCGCCAAAGGGGGGAAGGGCTGAGCAGGCATAGGTTGTTGGTTCCCTCAAACAAAAAAAATACACCAGCAGCCTCTTGATTCCACGCCTTAAATCAGCAGCTTGGCGTCAAGTGGGCAAAAGGGGATCCCAGCCTTGCTGGGAAAGTGCTATGACAAGAGGGGCGTGAGTCGTCGGGGTTGTATGGCCAGAGTCTTGCAGCTCCTGATCCAGGGTTGGTACTATTCCATCCCCCTGTTGACATTCTCGGTTCTCTCGGTGGCCTGTTGTCTCGAGCGGGCCTTGTTCTGGTGGAAGGTGACCCACCGGCAGGAGGAGGTGGTGCGGCAAGCCCTCAGCCAGTACCGCCGCAACCCCAGAGCCGCCCAGTACCTCCTGGAGCAGAATGCGGATCTCCCCATTGCCCGCATCTTTTTGGCCGCCCTGGAGCTCAACGAAGCCAGCCCTGAGGACTTTAAACTGGCCCTAGAGACAGCCCTGGCGGCAGAAGTGCCCCTGCTGAAACGCTTTAACACCCTCTTCGACACGGTGATTACCGTTGCCCCCTTCCTGGGCCTCTTGGGCACTGTGACTGGCATTATCCAGATCCTCAGCTCCATCCAACTGGGGGATATTGGCGGCACCAATACCCAGGGGGTGGGACAAGGAATTGCCGAGGCCCTCTACTCGACGGCCTTCGGGTTAATCGTGGCTATTCCCACCCTGCTGATCTCCAATGTCTTTCGCTCTCTGTACCTGCGGCAACTTTCCAAGATCCAGGAGTACGGCGGCGAGCTGGAGTTGCTGCATCGGCAACGGCTAGAGATGCAAGCCCAGCAGCTTTCCCAGTTTTCCTACACCCAGCCCGGCCCCAGCGGCAGCTCCACCCTTCCCCCCTACTCTCCGCTTGAGCCCTCCTAGCCTATGCGCATCCCAGAAGAAAACTTTAGACCCGCCGAGATCAACATCGTGCCTCTAATCGATGTCATCTTCTCGATCTTGGTGTTTTTCGTCATCGCCAGCCTGGTGCTTACCCGCTCCGAGGCTCTCGAGGTCAATTTGCCAGAGGCCTCCACAGCCGAAGCCCGCCGCCAGCCAGACGTTACGGTGAGCATCACGGCGGAAGGCCAGATCGCCGTCAACCAGGAGAAAATTGCCGATCTCTCCGCTCTGCTCCCGGCAGTGGAACGCATCCTGGCCGAGAAGCCGGCTGAAGGGCGCCGCCTGGTGGTGATCAACGCCGATTTGGCCCTCTCCCACGGCAAAGTGGTGGAGGTCATGGATGCCCTGCAGCGGCTGCCCAACGTCAGCCTGGCCATTGCTGCCCGCCGCCCTAGCAATAGCCGTTAACAGGCTCCCCGCTGCGAGAGGAGGGGGACTATCCCCCTGCCCCCAGCAGTTGAACTAGCAGCGCCTTTTGCACGTGGAGGCGATTTTCCGCCTGATCCCAAACCCGGGACCGGGATCCCTCCAAAACCTCGGCCGTAATCTCCTCCCCCCGGTGGGCGGGCAGGCAGTGGAGCACAATGGCCTCAGAATCTGCCTGCTGCAGCAGCTTGGCATTGACCTGGTAGGGCAGGAAGTGGGCTTTGCGGGCCTCGGCCTGGTCCTCTTGGCCCATGCTGGCCCAGACGTCGGTATAGACCACTTGGGCTCCCGCAACCGCTTCGTAGGGATCCCGTAACACCAGCACCTGCGATCCCTGGGCCAGAGCTTGCGCTTCTGCTACTACTGCCGCATCCGGCTCGTAGCCGGGGGGCGTGGCGACACGGATGTGGATCCCGCTCATGGCACAGCCCAGCAGCAGGGAATGGGCGACATTGTTGCCATCGCCGCAATAGGCCAAGGTCAGGCCCGCCAGTTGGCCGAAGTTCTCCTGAATGGTGAGCAGATCGGCCAAAACTTGGCAGGGGTGAAACTGATCCGTGAGGGCGTTGATTACCGGGATCTCGGCATATTCCGCAAAGATTTCCAGCTCCCGCTGGTCGTAGGTGCGAATGGCAATCGCGTCCAGGTAGCGGGAGAGAACGCGGGCCGTATCCTGCAGAGGCTCGCCGCGGCTCATCTGCATCGCCGTCGGCACCAGATCCAGGGTGCTGCCCCCGCACTGGGCCATGGCGGCGGTAAAGCTGACGCGGGTGCGGGTGGAAGCCTTCTGGAACAACAGCCCCAGCACCCGACCCCGCAGATCCACCCGATAGGGATCCCGCTTCAATTCCGCTGCCTGGGCTAGCAGGGCCGCCAGCTCTGCTGACGTCAAGTTGCTCAGTTTGAGCAGATCCCGTCCAGCCAAATTCATGGATCCTGCCCTCCTCGCCATTGGGCCTACCTGCCCACGATACTCCAGCAGCGGCTAACGGGAAGAGGACCGAACGACCTCGGGAGCTGGTTGCTGGCGGGCTGCAATTTGGGACTGGAGGGCGCGAACGGCAGCCGCGTACTGGGGATCAGCGGCGGTGGCCACCAGCTCGCGGTTCTTGCTGAGGCGCTCGAGATCTTCTTCTGAGAGCTCCACCACAATATCGGGGGTGATGCCTTTGTGGTCGATATCGGTGCCCTTGGGCGTGCGGTAGCGAGCAATAGTTACCGCCAACCCTGACCCATCGGAGAGGGGATGCACCGACTGCACCAAGCCCTTGCCAAAGGTTTGCGTGCCAACAATCACGGCGCGGCGGTTATCCTGCAAGGCTCCTGAGAGGATCTCGCTGGCGCTGGCGGATCCCCCGTCCACCAGGACAGCCAGAGGCTTGTCGGTAAGAGCGCTGTTGTTGGCCACCAGGCGATCCTGCTCCCCCTGCCGGTTCACCGTTGAGACAATGCTCCCCCGGTCAATCCACATGCGGGCAATCTCGGCACTGGAGTAGAGCAGCCCCCCCGGATTGGCCCGCAGATCCAGCACGTAGGCGGCCACCCCTTGTTTTTCCAGCTCGCGAATGGCCTGGCGCACCTTGTCGGCAGCGTTGCCGGAAAACTGGGTAATGCGGATGTAGCCAATGGGCAGGTCATTTTCCTGGTGAACCGCATAGCGCACGGTGGCCAGCTCAATTCTCTCCCGCACCAGGTCGAACACCTTTAGCCCTTCCCCCTCGCGACGGATGGTCAGCCGCACCCGTGTGCCCGGCTCGCCGCGAATGAGGCTGACGGCGGTGTTGGTGTCCATGCCTTCGGTGGATTTGTCGTCGATGCGCACGATCACGTCTTTGGACTTGATCCCGGCGCGATCGGCAGGGGAGCCTTCGATGGGTGAGATCACGACCAACTCATTGGTTTCCTGATCCACACCCAGCGTAATCCCCACGCCCGTCAGCTCCCCCGAGGTGTCAATCTGCATGCTGGCAAACTGATCCGGATCCAAAAAGCGGGTATAGGGATCGTTGAGCTTCTTGAGAGCCTCTCGAATCGCCTCGTAGGCCTCCTCGCGGGTGGCATATTCTCTACTAAGCAGATCGCGGCGCACCGCTTCCCAGTCGACGGAATTAAAGGAAGGATCGACGTACTCGCGATTGACAATCTGCCAAACTTCGTCCACCACCTCTTTGGGATCCCGGCGAAACCCCGCCCAACCCGGCATGGATAACTGTACGCCAACCAATGACACGGCTGTAACTACGGCAGCCGTTGCACTCACCACAAACCCACGCTTTCTCATCGGCTCTCCTGGAAGACACGCTACTAGAAGTTAATTTTGATACTTGAGGATGGGCTGGGCTTCCTTGTCCGCCAGCAGCTTGCCCGGCTAGTCTCCGCAGCGTCCAAATTCTGATAGGCTGCTAATAGCACTGCCCAATTTTGCCCAAGCTAGCATGGGGATCCTGGTAAAGCGGCTGCCAGAAGCCGATTGACTGAGGAGATTGCAACTTTTTGTAGCCCTTTGGGTTGGGTCTTGTGGCCTCTCTGCCAATGTCTCCTGCAACTTTTGCCAACTCCTCCCTGCTAGTTCAGGTGCAAGCGGCTCGGGCTGCCGCCCAGCGCACAGCCACCTTGCCTACTGAGATCAAGGATGCGGCCCTCGAGGCCATGGCCACTGCTTTGCTGGAGCAGCAAGAGGCCATCCTGGCGGCCAACCGGGAAGATCTGGAGCGGGCAGCGGAGCAACTCAAAAGCGGGGAGTTGTCGGCCGCAGCCTATGCCCGGCTGAAGTTGGATGCCCACAAATTGGCCGAGATGGTAGCCGGGGTACAGCAGGTGAGGCGGCTGCCTGACCCAGTAGGGCGATCCCTTCTTATCCGCGAGCTGGACGAGGGGCTGGTGCTGGAGCGGCGCACCTATCCCCTAGGGGTGCTAGGCGTGATCTTTGAGTCGCGGCCCGACGCCCTGGTGCAAATTGCTGCCCTGGCGGTAAAGACGGGCAATAGCGTCCTGCTCAAAGGCGGAGCGGAGGCCCTCTGCTCCTGCCAGGCGTTGATGGCCGCGCTGCAGGCGGGGCTACAGCAAGTTCCCGACTTTCCTCCGGGATCTTTGCAGTTGCTTACTAGCCGCGAGGAGATCCAAGCTCTGCTGCAGCTGGAAGGTCTGGTGGATCTAATTATTCCCCGCGGCTCCAGCAGCTTTGTCCGCTACATTATGGAAAATACCCGCATCCCGGTACTGGGCCATGCCGATGGGCTGTGCCACCTGTACGTGGATCGGGCTGCCAATGTGGAGATGGCATTGCACCTGACGCTAGACAGCAAAACCCAGTACCCCGCTGCCTGCAATGCCATTGAGACCCTGCTGGTGCACGCAGACATTGCTCCCCAGTTTTTGCCTCTGGCCGTGCAGGCGCTGCGCGAGAAAGGGGTGGAGTTGCGCGGGGATCCCCGCTGCCGCGAGCTGGTGCCGGATTTGCTCCCGGCCACTGAGGCCGACTGGAGCACCGAGTACGCGGACTTGATCCTGTCCATCAAGATGGTGGATTCTCTTGACGAAGCCATTGCCCACATCCAACGGTACGGCTCTCGGCACACCGAGGCCATCGTGACCGAAGATGCCGCCGCTGCCCAGCGCTTTCTCGATGAAGTGGACGCAGCAGGGGTCTTTCACAACGCCTCCACCCGTTTTGCTGATGGTTTTCGCTACGGTTTTGGAGCAGAGGTGGGGATCAGTACCCAAAAGCTGCCGCCGCGCGGCCCGGTGGGCTTGGAAGGCCTCGTGACCTACCGCTACCAGCTGCGGGGGCGAGGCCATCTCGTAGCTGACTACACTGGCCCCCAGGCCCGTCCCTTTCGGCATCGGGATCGCTTGAACCTCACTGGCCTGGCCTAGGAAGGATCCCTGGCCTGCCCCAACTGGGCAAGCTGGTTTTGCTGAGCTTTTTTGGCCTGAGGTTGAGGTAAATTTAGTAAAGGTAGCCTTAGGCTTGGCAAGGGTCATAGACTGTACTGCCCTCTGAGGAAACGGGGAACGCTGGAGTTCTGGGTTTCCCCTTTGAGCAGCCCTTCTGGACTGGCCCTTTGCAGGTTGGACTTCCATCCCCTCGGTAAGGAGCTTCACGGTATTATGCCCGTTCGTCTGTACGTTGGAAATCTGCCAGCAGAGGTAGATCGCGAGGCACTGGAGAAGCTCTTTAGATCTGCAGGTGAGGTCATTTCCACCAAGGTGATTCGGGATCGGAAGACGGGCAAATGCCGCGGCTTCGGCTTTGTTACGGTAAGCACCGAGGAACAGGCCCAGCAGTATATTGAGAGATTCAATGGCCACAGCTTTGGCGACGTCAACTTGCGCATTGAACTTGCCCAGCCGCGCGACAAACGGGAAGGTGGCGAAGCCAAAGCAGCTGCCTCCCCTTCCCCAGCTAAGGAGTCTGCCGCGGATCCCAAGGCAGCTGGGGAAGCAGCGCCCAAGAGTTCTGCCAAAGGTTCCAAAACGGCAGGGGAGAAGTCTGCTTCGGGCAAGAAGCAGCGCCAGCACAGTAGCAAAAGGAGGGGTGTCAAGGGGGGCCCGCAAGAGGCCGTTGAGCCGGATCCCCGCTGGGCCAGCCAGTTGCAGCGGATCAAAGAGCAGCTTTTGCAAGCTGCCAATTCCTAGCTGCTCTAAAAGCAGGCTAGACAGGGTGGCTCTTTGGCCTTGGCCGGGTCAGGGGGGTAGCTCAAAGCGCATCGAGGGAGGAGCTGAAAAATGGAGAATCTGGCAAGGGTTTTTTGCAGGGGGCTACGGCACCTAGCCAAGGCTGGGTTCCTCAGCCTGCTTCTAGTTTGGCTGGGAGTGCCCGTTGTCTTTGCAGCTCCGGCAGACCTGGAGAAGCAGGTGCTGGAGATTATTCGCAAAAATCCTCAGGTAATCCTGGAGGCGGTGCAGGAGTACCAGCAGCGGCAGTACGAAGAGCAGCAGAAGCAGCAGCAGAAGTTAGCAGAGGAATTTGGCCGGCAGTTGAGGGAAAACCCCCGCGCTGTCATTGGTGACTCCCCCCGCACCGGCTCCGAGTCCTTGCGGCTCGTGTTGGTCGAGTTTTCTGATTTTCAATGCCCTTTTTGCGCCCGGGCCCAGCAGACCCTGAAGGAGTTCCTAGCTAAACATGGGGACGAGGTAACCCTGGTGTACAAGCACCTGCCCTTGACCGGCATTCACCCTGAAGCAATGGCGGCAGCGCGCGCCGCTTGGGCTGCCCACCGGCAAGGCAAGTTTTGGGAGTTCCACGACGAGCTCTTTGCCAACCAATCCCAGCTGGGGGAGGAATTCTACGTAGCCACTGCCCAAAGGTTGGGCCTGAACGTGGAGAAGTTCAATCGGGATCGGCGCAGCCAGGCGGCGGAGCGGGCTGTGCAGCGAGACCTGGATCTAGCTTCCCAACTGGGCATTAGCGGTACCCCCTATTTCATCTTGAATGGCCTCGCCTTCTCGGGGGCGCAGCCTTTGGAGGTGTTCGAGCAGACGCTGCAACAGGCCAAGCAGTCCCTCTAGGTGCCCCAACTTTATTCAGCGCGGGGCGGCTTCTCAGGAGGGCCAGCAGCCCCGCCTTCGGCGCTAGCTCAGCCGCGGCAAAGACAATCCAGCCGAAGAGGAGCTTTGACCCTCAGCGCCCTGGGGGAGGCCTTATTCCTGGGTCAAGCCCACCCAACTGCCAGCGGCAAACCTGGGGGCGATGGATCCACCCTGCCGCAAGGAGGGCCAATGGCAATGCTTAACCAGCAGCGAAACGGCTGAAGACGACCGCGGTTACTCCACAGGCACAATGCGGGCGTCAAACCCCGCCTCCGCCAAGCTGCGCCGTGCCCGTTCGGCATTGGCCCGCTGCCGGTAAGTGCCCACCTGAATTACTGAGCCGCGCACAAAAGCATCGGGGGCAAACTGCTGCACCTTGGGCAGCGCCTCTTCGCCAGCCTGAACCACCACCCAGAACCCCCCCGGGCTAGCCTCCTGCAGAGCGGGAGGCGAATCCTGAACCAGAAGAGGGCGCGAGCGGCGCAGGTCAGCGGGAAAGATCCCCGCTGCGTAGCCCTGGCGGGCTAGGTAACGCACTTGCTCAGTGGCCCCTGCGAGATCGGCAAAGCCACCGGTGCGCACCACCCGCAGGTTGTCGTAGATCAGGGGCACAGATCCCGGCAGGAGCTGCTCCAAAGCCGCCAATTTCTCGCCGCTGGGATCGGCCACCAACACCCAATAGCGTTCTCCTTGGGCAGGCTCCTCGGGCGGTGACGCAGCATTCCCTTCTGCCAGTGACACAACTACTGCCGGCAATCCCTGGGCAGTCAACCAGCGGGCCTGCTCCTGCGCCAGCGATAGGCGAGAGAAAGTCCCCGTCTGCAGGGAAGGCTGGCCGCGGTAGAGCACTCCAATGGCTTGGGGAAAGAAGCGGCGCACTCGCTCCTCCAGCAGCGGATCCCTATGGGGGTTGGGCACGTGGGTGGCAAAGGGCCGCCGCGGATCAAAGGGAGGAGCCGTTGGCGCCGGCAGGGCGGGAAAAGCCGGCGGCAGGGGTGGATCTGTCTCTTGGCGGCTCACCACCCGCACTGGCAACCCCAGCCGTGCCAACTCAGCTTGGCGGCGTTGGGCGTGGCTACGGTTAACAAACGTTCCAGCAAGAATGAAGACCTGACCCTCCTCCTGCACAAAGTAGGCATCCGCCACTTGGCGGCGCACCCGCGCTAAGGCTTCGGGTTCGTTGGCCAAGACGTGGACTTGGTAGCGGGTGAGGGCAAAGGCAGCAGGCAGGGCAAGGAAAGCAGTTGCTAGGGAGCCCCCCAAGAGAGCTACCGCTGTTGTTAGGCGCGGCCAAGGACTGCCCCGCAGGAGACCACTCCCTCCTCCCCAGCCACCCCCTGCCCCCCTCTGGCAGCCGTTACGCAACCCAGCGTTCACGGGAGAAGCGCAGATTGGATCCCCCTCCAGTATAGACCTGCCGCCATAGGTAAGGAGGCGCCTGCTACCTGCAGTCCCTAGAAGCAACGGCGACGGTAGCTGTAGCGGCGCGGTGCAGCAAGAGCAGGCGCTCCTCCCAGGGAAAAGCGGAGGATCTCAGTCTTGTAGGGTTGGGAGCCTTCTGTGTAGCGGGCCAGCTGAATGGCGGATCCCTGCCCAGAAGGGAGAGCAGGCAGGACCTGATCCGGCAAGGCAGCTTCCAGAGCAATGAAAAACCGCGATCGCAGCAGCACCTCCCAGGGGGAAAGGTGCTCAGTTTGCTCGGGCACCAGGCGGCCTAGGGCAATCTGAAGACGCGATCCCCCTCCCCGGGATCTCCAGAGCTGACGCGCCAAACTCCACAGGGAAGTTTGCTCAGGGGATCGCAGCAGGAGCTTCAGTCCCCCTAGAGGGTTGAGGCTATAGGTAAGCAGGAGAGAGTACATCGAAGCTAGTCAGCGGAGGAGCGTTTTGGAGTAAGTTCAAAAAGGGCCCACCTATAGGCCAACTGTAGCACTGGCAGCTGGCTGTCCGACTCGGGGAATGGCTGCAATTTTTAAGCAGCGCTGGCTATTTCAGCCTGAGGATAAGCCAAGGGCAAGCCACTTGGCTAAAGCAGCGGGGATTTCGCCTCTACTAGCCCAGATCCTGCTCAACCGCGGCCTCCGCAGCCTCCCTGAGATTGGCCACTATTTGCAGCCAGATCCCTCCTGCTTGCCTCCACCCAGCCGTGACTTTGCCGACCTGCCCCTAGCGATAGAGCTGTTGGAGAAGGCCCTGCACCGGCAGGAGCCCATTGCCATCTGCGGCGACTATGACGCCGACGGCATGACCAGCACGGCCCTCCTGCTGCGGGCGCTGCGGGGCACACCGGTGGTTTACCGCATTCCCAGCCGCCTTACGGAGGGCTATGGCCTCAACAGCCGCATGGTGCAGGAGCTGCACCGCGAGGGAGTGCGCCTCCTCCTCACGGTGGACAACGGCATTGCTGCCCACGAGCCCATTCGTCTAGCCAAAGAGCTAGGGCTAACAGTAATCGTGACAGATCACCACGACCTGCCGCCCCAGTTGCCCCCTGCCGACGCCATCCTCAACCCCAAGCAGATCCCAGAGTCGTCTCCCTACCGGGGAATGGCCGGGGTGGGGGTGGCCTACCTCCTAGCCCAGGCCTTGGCGGAGCGCCGCGGCGATGAACGGCTGGGGCGAATGGCGCTGGAGCTGTTTACGGTGGGCACCATTGCCGATTTGGCGCCCCTGACGGGGGTAAACCGTCTTTGGGTGCGGCAGGGGCTAGCCCTTTTGCCTACTGCCCAGGTGGCCGGGATCCGTGCCCTCTTGGCAGTGATGGGAATGACGGGATCCCCAGAGGAGCTGCGACCAGAGTGGGTAGGGTTTGGCCTGGGGCCCCGCATCAATGCCATTGGGCGAATTGGCCGACCGGAGCTGGGGATCCGGCTGCTGACCACCGACGACCCGCAGCAGGCAGAGAAACTGGCCCGCCGCTGTGAACGGCTCAACCAGGTGCGGCAGCAGATGTGCAGCCGCATTGAGGCGGAGGCTTTGGAGCAGATGGCCCGGCAAGAGCGGGATCTGGCGCAGGAGCGGGTGTTAATCCTTTTGGGAGCTCCCCAGCAGCGCTGGCACAAAGGGGTGATTGGCCTGGTGGCTTCGCGGCTGGCGGAGCGCTTTGGCTGTCCAGTGTTTATCGGCAGCCAGTCGCGCCAGGGGGAGATCACCGGCTCGGCGCGGCAGGGGATCCCCGAGTTCGACGTGTTCCAGGCCCTAGAGCTCTGCAAAGATTTATTGATCAAGCACGGCGGCCACCCAGCGGCAGGCGGGTTTAGCCTAAAAGCAGAGAACTGGCCCCTTTTGGAAGAGCGGCTGCGGCAATTGGCCCAACAGCGTCTGCAGCCGGAACAGATCCGGCCCTTGGTGCAGATCGATGCTGAGGTGGCCCTGGCAGATCTCACCCTCGACCTCTACCAGGAGCTGCAACGGCTGCAGCCCTACGGCATTGGCAACCCGGAGCCGGTCTTTTGCAGCCGCAACCTGCAGGTGTTGCAACAGCAGCGATTTGGCCCGCGGCCTGCCCAGGGGGAGGATACCCCCAGCCACCTAAAGTTGCTACTGCAGGATCCCTCTGAGCCTTGCCACCACAGCGGCAGATCCCCCCTGCAAGCCAAGACTTGCAGCCGTCCCCTCTGGGCCATTCTCTGGCGGGGAGCCGCAGCCTATCCCTTGCCTAAGCGGATTGACGTCGCCTACACCCTCAGAGCCAAGCGGTGGGGAGAAGAGAGCCAACTAGAGCTGGAAATTGTCGGGATCCGGCCTGCTCAAGCGGCTGGTTCTCCAAAGTCTTCTCCCCAGCAGGGAACAGTCCCCTCGCCCCTGCTGATCTACCGCCCTGCTCCGCCTCTCACCCGACCCCTGCGTTGGCAAGTTGTGGATAGCTTTTCTGCCCTCCTGCCCCAGGCGCAGGGAAGCATCCTCTTCTACGGCTTTCGGCGCCCCACCTTTGTCCTGGATCCTGAGCGGCGCTCCCCGCTAACTCTTCACTACGACCGTCCTCAGGCCGGCCACCGCTACGACCAGCTGTGGCTGTGGAGCTGGCCTCCCTCTCTAGAGCACCTCAAGTGGCTGCTCCACTACCTTGCTGGCGAAGCGCCGCTCATTGTCGTGCACCAGCAAACAGTGCCCCTGCCCTCTGCGGCCACCTTACAGCGGCAGCTACGCCACTACCTGCAAACCCGGCCTCAGGTGGATCTGTTACGCCTAGGCCAGCACTGGTGGCTATCGCCAGCGCTGTTGGTGGCGGGCCTGCGCTCGCTAGGGTATGCCTGTCCGGAGTTTGGCCCAACAGGATCGTTGGAAGAGGAACTGGAGGCCCAACGGGCCTGGTACCGCAGCTCCTGGCCACAGGTGGCTGCCCTGCTGCAGGGATCCCAGTCGCCAGACAGGGTTCTGGCTTCCCCTCCCGACTTCTGCTAGCCCATGGGGATCAAACTGCTTCTTGGCTCTGACTACCACGGCAACGACCGGCTGATCCGGCAAGCCCTAGCCTACTTGCCGCAGGTGGATGGCTACATCAACTGTGGCGATTTCTGCTCCAAGGCTGGCAAGCCCTCCCTCAACGCCACCCAAGGCTTTCACCCAACAGCCGAAGCTGAGGTCATCCAGTTGCAATCTTTCCTGGCGGCAGTAGACGGCCTGGGCAAGCCCTGGCTCTTTTTGCCTGGCAACCACGACCCAGCCGCTGCCGTGTTGGATGCCCTAGCTGGCAGGTGGGGACGGGCCATCACCCAGTCTTGTTACTTTGAGTGGCTAGGGCTGCAAGTGTTGGCGGTGCCCTGGACTCCCCCTTGCGGCTGGAGCTGGACCCTTACCCGCAGCCATCTGCAGGAGCTGCTTACCCTCTACAGCCAGCCTCCTCGCCCCATTGACCTGCTGCTTAGCCACGCGCCGCCGCGGGGCCTGTTGGACGAAGGCGGCAAATGGTACCACCGCCGCATGCCCACCCTGCGCCCCTTGTTGGATCACCTGCAGCCGCGCTACTACATCTGCGGCCACATGCACTGGGACGGGGGAAAGGTGGAACGCTGCGGCTCCACCCTGGTGATCAACACGGCCTTGCACAACATGGTTCTGGAAATCCCCTGAGGACCTGGGCAGCCCTCTACTGTCTGCTTTCTTCCGCTAAGATACCTGTGTTTCCCGCGATCCCCAGCCTATGGCGCGCCCCTTGATCTTGGCCAGCAGCAACCCTGGTAAATGGCGGGAGTTCAACACCTTCTTCCAGGCCCATGCTCCCAGCTGGGATCTGCGCCCCCTGCCGGCGGGGATAGAAGTGGAAGAAAGCGGCAGCACCTTTGTCGAAAATGCCCTTCTCAAAGCCAAGGCTGTAGCAGCCGCTCTGGGGGAGTGGGCCATTGCCGATGACTCTGGGCTGGCGGTGGCAGCCCTTGGCGGCGCCCCCGGGATCCATTCGGCCCGCTATGCCCCCGACGATGCCGCCCGCATCGCGCGGCTGCTGCGGGAGATGGAAGGGATCCCCAACCGCCAAGCCAGCTTTCACTGCGCCATTGCCCTCGTGGATCCCCAGGGGCAGGTGCGGGCCTTGGTGGAGGGCATCTGCCACGGCGAGATCCTGGCTCAGCCCCGGGGAGCAGGAGGATTTGGCTACGACCCGCTCTTCTGGGTGCCAGAGGTGGGGCTGACCTTTGCCGAGATGAGCCCAGCGCAAAAGGAAGCTGTCAGCCACCGTGGCCAGGCCCTGAGGGCCTTGAAAGAACAGCTCCTGATCTTGGAGCGCAGTCTAGGCTAGCTTGGAGGTACGGCTGCCAAGAGGGGAGCCTAACGGCAGCACACGCGGCCATCCCTGCCAACCTGTGGATCCTACTTGCTAGCAGGTTTTCTCGGTCTAGGAAGATGGGAGTGCCAGTTTTGCGTTGGGAGCCTGAAGAATGACCTTCTCTGAGGAGCGCGATCCAAACCGTTTTTCAGACTCAGCGGCTGCTGCCGGTGAGGGAAGCCGCGGCCAAGCTCCCAGCAGTCCAGAGTCCCAAGGCCGACGTTCCCCGCCCCCCTTGCCGGAGGAAGGTTCTGCCCCCTCCCCCGACGGTGCCGAAGACTGGCTAGAAGAGGAAGAGGAACGAAACGACGGGAAGGCGTCCGCTCCTCGTCTCTCTGGGCGCGCGCCGCGAGCAGAGGATACCGGAAGAGAAGGAAGGGCTGGCTCTTCGCAAGATGCCGAGACAGGGTCCTCGCGGCCGGGGGCCAGCCGTCCTGGACAGGCCCTGGTTCCCCGGCGCCCTGTCTCCAGCAACCGGAGCTACGCGGCATCCGCCGCCTATGCCGGCTCCTTCCGGGGCGAGTACAGCCGTTCTGCAACTTACGGCTACCCTGCCGGCTCGGGGGGAAGTGGGGGGTATGGAGGTGGAGGGCGCAGCAGCAGCTCCTCAGGGGGAGTCTCCTCTTCGGATCTGACAATCCTGCTGGTGGTGGCCTTGCTGGCTTTCTTTGGGGGGTTTGCCATCCGCAACCTCTTCGCGGAGTCGGGTGGCTTTGACGATGAGCGCCCCATCCGCGCGGCCAATGTACCGGCGGCCTTTCGGGATTTTTGCTTTGCCTACAACGGCACGGCTTCCTTTACCGTGGTGCAACTAACCAGCGTTTCCGCCCTCACCATGGCTTCTGTGCCCGTCTACAAGATGGACACCTGCACCATCCCCGTCAGCCAAACCGCCAACGCCCTGCAGGCCTTGGGCATCCGTGGCCGAGCCAACACCCTAGGCCCGCAACTGGGGGGATCCAACCTCACCCTCATCCAGCTCCCTCTGGCCAGCAGCTTGGCCCGCGCCATCTACAACCAGTTTCCTGGCTTGGCCAGTCAGGGTAATGAGGCCCAGGTTCTCTCCCAACTGGAAACCACCATCAACAACGCGCTCCGCTCCAACGTGGAGGGGCTGGCTCTGCAAAGCCTGGAGCCCACCAACATCCCCGACGTGTACGTGATGATCCCGGGCCACTCCTTTAACTTGCAACCGCAGCTTAATCTGCGCTAGCTCTCCTTTCGAGGAGACTGGTGTGTTCATTACCTTAGAAGGTGGAGAAGGAGTGGGCAAAACCACTCAGCAGGCGCTGCTGGCACAGCGGCTTACTCTAGAAGGCTACGCCTGCGTGTCTACCCGCGAGCCGGGAGGGACGGCACTGGGCAAAGCGCTGCGGGAGCTGCTGTTGCACGGGGATCCCATAACGCCGCTGGCCGAGTTGCTCCTGTACGCGGCAGACCGGGCCGAGCACGTGCAAAGATGCATCCTTCCCGCCCTAGCGGCAGGGCAGGTTGTGCTCTGCGACCGCTTCACCGACTCTACCCTGGCCTATCAGGGCTATGGTCGCGGGCTGGACTTGGAGAAGATCCGCCAGCTCAACCACTTGGCCACCGGCGGGCTGCAGCCGCACCTCACCCTATGGTTGGATCTCCCCCCTGAGGTGGGGCTGGCGCGTTCGCGTCAGCGGCGCGTAGCGATTACCCGTTCCCCACAGTCAGAGGCCGACAAACTCGAGCGAGAACACCTGGAGTTTCACCGCCGGGTTTACCGCGGATTTCAGGCTCTGGCCGCCGCAGAGCCGCAGCGGATTGTCCGCATTCCCGGCGAGGGATCCCCGGCGGAGGTGGCCACCCGCATCTGGGCAGCGGTCAGGCCCCGCCTACCAAAGGCTCTGTCCTGCTAACCCGAATGGCGGTCTCAACCGTTTCCCTGGCCATACCCTGCTCAGAGGTTAAGAGTAGGTTAAAAAAGAAGAGGGCGCGGGTGACCTCAGGGTAAGGTAAGTAGGCTATGCAGGGAAAGCCTTCTGCCCTTTTTAGGCCCTGTTTTGAGAGGTAGAGGAGATTTGCCGTGAATGCCATTGCTGCTGAGCAGAAAAGCGAGCACTCGATCCTGCTGGCGTCTTCCCCTCCACCCACCGTGGCCACTTGGGCCCACCAATTGTTAAGCCAGCAATGGCAGCGGCTGCAGAAGCACGTGGGGAGAGTGCTCAACCAACATCCTGAGGCAGCAGAGTCCCTCCATCAGATTCGGGTGGGCCTGCGCCGCATCGGCACCTGGGTGGAGGTGTTTCAGGGATCCGTGCGCCTGCCCAAGCCACTCAAGCCCAAACGTCTGCAAAAGTTGACCAGAACCCTGGGTCAGCAGCGGGATTTGGACGTGTTACTGGAAATCCTCCAGGAGCCCTGTTGGCAGCAAATCCCGGCAGACCAGCAGGGGGAGCTGGAGGAGCTGAGGGAAAAGCTGCAGCGGCGCCAAGCCCAAGCTGAGAAACACTCCCGCCGCATTTTGACAGAGGAAGACTTCCTCGAGTTCCAGGCCGCTTGCGAAGAGTGGCTGGTTTCCCCTCGCTACCGGCCTGCGGCCCAGCTTTCCCTGCAGGAGAGCTTACCTCACCTGTTGGCCCCTTTGCTGGCTGCCTGGTTCCTGCAGCCGGGCTGGCGGATCCCGGCCTTCCCGGAAACTGAAGTTCAGGCTGAACAACTGCACGACCTGCGCAAAGCTACCAAACGCCTGCGCTACCAGCTAGAGTTTTTTGCTCCTTTCTACGGGGAGGCCCTCCAAGACTGGGTGAAGACCCTCAAGGGCTTGCAGGAACAGTTGGGCCGCTTTCACGATTTGCAAGTTCTGCGGGCCAAGTTACCTGCCGACTTAGGTCTGCAAAACTGGCTGCAGCAGCAGCAGAAGCTGGCTCTCCAGGACTGGCCCCTGCAGCAACAGCGCTACTGCAACCCCGCTGAGCAGCAGCGGCTATATCAACTGCTATTCTCGGCTAGGGAAAGCAGCAACGGGGAAGCTCAGGTGGTAGGCTAGGGCGTAGGGGTGGACAAGCCTGCTCTCAGTCTATGGCCTGCTAATTTGCAGGGACGGCGTTGGGACCTGCTTTTGTGTCAACGCTAGGGGAGGTCGGCTTTTGTTCACCGAGGAAGTCCTGACACCTTCACCGCCACCTGCCCGGTAGCTTCCTGCCCCTTCTCTGAAAATGCCCATGAAAAAGGGAATCGCCACGGCCACTGCCTTGCTTTGCTGTCTAGGGGTTCTGCTTTTCTTCTGGCCCCTGAGAACGGCTGCCCAAAAACAAACCCTTCAACTCTACATCTGGTCGGAATACATTGACCCGGCCATTCTCACTGCCTTCGAGAAAGCCACCAATAGCCGCGTGGTGGTAAGTGTGTACGAGTCCAACGAGGACATGATTGCCAAGCTGCGGGGGGGCGGCGTCAGCCAGTACGACGTCGTTGTGCCCACGGACTACGTTGTGCCCAACATGGTGGAGCTGGGCCTGCTGCAGCCTCTTAACAAAGCCCTGATTCCCAATCTCCGCAACTTGGGGGAGAAGTTTGTCGGCTTGCCCTTTGACCCAGAAAACACCTACACGGTTCCCTACCAGTGGGGCACCACCGGCATTGGCTACCGCAAAGACCGCCTGCCAGAAAACTTCGAGCGCTCCTGGGGTCTGATTTTCGACCCGCAGCAGCAGTACGGCCCCTTTGTGATGATCGACGAGATGCGCTCTATGCTGGCGGCGGCTGCTTTCTATCTAGGCTTTGACCCCAACACTACCGTCCCCTCGGAGCTGCAGCAGATTCAGGAGCTGTTAATTCAAGCCAAACGCCGCAGCGCTGGCCTTATTGGCGGGGTGGGCGGCAAAAATCAATTGGTCTCCGGAACAGCCAACGTGGCGGTTGTCTACAGCGGCGATGCCCTGCAAGCTGCTGAGGAAAATCCCAACATTGGCTACTTTGTCCCTCGCGAGGGCGCTCACATCTGGCTAGATGTGATGGCCATCCCAGCCAAAGCTCCTAACCCGGAGCTGGCCAACCGCTTCATCAACTTCCTTCTGGAGCCGGAAATTGGCGCCCAACTGAGCAACTACAACCGCTTTGCCACCCCCAATGCTGCCGCCCTGCCTAAGATTAACCCGCAGGATCGCCAAAACCCAGCTATCTATCCTGATGAGGCAACCTTTGCTAGGCTGAGGTACCTCAAAGTGCTGTCGCAGGAGGAGCTCCGTCTCGTAGACGCTGTCTGGACTGCTGTCAAAAGCAGCTAGGGATCCTTGTCGACCTCGCCTTGTTAGCTCTCGACACAAAACTTGACACTTTTTAATATCTGAGCCACATTGGAGATGTCACCCCTCGATGGAGTTGCAACCATGGAAAACCAAGAAGCTAAGTTTGGCTTTACCACCTTCGCCGAAAAATGGAATGGCCGTCTGGCGATGTTGGGCTTTGTGATTGGCGTTTTGACCGAGCTGCTTACGGGCCAAGGGATCCTCTCCCAAATTGGCCTGATGTAACCCCAACCCGCCAGTCTGAACCCTCCCAAGGACTGGAAGAGGCACCTTCTGCTCGGCGAGTAGCCGAGCATTTGCTTTGCTGGGGAGCAAGGCAGTGTAACGGCAGGAAAAAGGCTCTCCCCCTACAGCTTCTGCAGGTACTGGCAAATGTCAGCCAGGATACGCTCCAGCTCCTCCAGGTTCTGGGAAGCGCTTGCCCATTTTGGGTCATCAGCCGGGGATCCCGCCTGCGCCAGTTGCACCCCCAGGTGTTCTAGCTCGCGGGCCACTTGACAAAAGGCATGGGCCCCCACGTTGGAGCTAGCCCCTTTGAGGCGGTGGGCAATTTTCCTCAAGTCTTCGGCGTTACCCGCTGCAACAGCTTGGCGCAGCTGCGGCAATT
>Ga0197142_1000994_pt1 | contig 26096 bp, 16 predicted proteins | sample GBS60_MetaG_FD_148614 | JGI IMG/M metagenome (GOLD analysis project Ga0197142, IMG submission 148614) | Sediment microbial communities from Great Boiling Springs, Gerlach, Nevada, United States - GBS 60_MetaG | ecosystem: Environmental > Aquatic > Thermal springs > Hot (42-90C) > Sediment... | reverse complement strand
GTTTGGGGTGGGTATGGCATCGTCGTAAATGTCCAAATATCAGAAGAATCTAAAACAAGCGGATCTGGATTTACAACTGCAATAACTCGCCAATAATATTGCACATTAGCCCCGGGAAGCGTAACGTCTACTTGCGTTGTTGTTAACATCGAGGTATCAAGAACAGGATTGGACAAATCGGGATATGTAGAAACTCTTAAAGCATACGACCTAGCCCCACCAGGATAAGGGCTCCAAACAAAAGAGACATCATTATCCTGACATCTAAAATTATTTGGAGGTGAAATCAAATCTACAGTGGCAAAGGCATTATAAATTAGAAAAATTAAAACAAAAAAATTAATACTCAACCTACGCATATCACATCCCAAATTAAAAACGACAAAATTAATAAATTTCTAAATTAAATAAATCTGAAAATTACCAAAAAGTTACAACGAAAATTTACGTTGATTATTTCTTATTGTCAACAATTACCAAAGAAGTTGTTTAGCATATCTTTATTAATTTTGAACTTATGCAAAAAATTTCTTTACTTGCAGAAAATATCTCAAAATCATATAATGGTATTGATTACGTTCTTTCGAATTTGTCTTTGGAAATACAAAGCGGCGAAATCTTTGGCATCCTTGGTCCAAATGGAAGTGGAAAATCAACTTTAATCAAAATCCTTTCTCGATTGATTTCTCCTACCAATGGCAAAATCGTTTGCACCTTCGACGGTAAAGTAATTCGAGCTGAAAAACAAATTAAAATTCAAGGATTTATTGCTCCTTATCTTACACTTTTCGAAGAATTCAAAGCGCTCGAACACATTGAAATTATCTTCAAAATCCGTTCCGAGAAATACCCAAAATTCGAAGCTTTAAAATACCTTGAATTTTTTGAATTAACTAACTCTTTGAACAAACCAATTAAGGAATACTCATCGGGTATGAAACAAAGATTAAAATTTATACTTGCATTGTTATTTTCTCCAAAAATTATTTTCTTAGATGAACCCTTTACAAATCTTGACGAATCGGGAATTGAAAAAGTCAAAACGCTATTACTCCAATTCAAACAAGGTGGAGGATTAATCGTAATTGCAACAAATGATAAAAGAGAAGCAAGCCTTTGCACCAGAACCGTAACTTTAAATAAATCAACGACGGACAAACCAGACCTCGACCCGACGGTTTAATGCACGACCCTCCTCGGTTCGATTTGTTGCAATCGGTAGTGAAGAACCAAAACCAAATATCGTTATTCTTTCGCGAGATATACCCTTAGAAACCAGATAATTGCGAACCGATTCAGCACGCTTGCGTGAAAGTTGCAAATTGTACTCATCGTTTCCGATGCTATCGGTATGTCCTTCGATATGTATTTCGACATCTGGATTTTCATTCAAAATTCTTACAACGCGGTCGAGCTCAAGATAAGACTCGGGTTTTAAATCGTATTTGTCAAAATCAAAGAAAATATTGTTCAATCGAACTTTTTTTTGCTTTTCAAGTAAGAAATCCATTGGATATAAAACTATGTCGAAAGAAATGCTCGTATCTTTGGTGAATGAACGTAAATCCAAATTGTTCGATAAAGGAAAATAACCATTTTTTTCGGCAAAATAGCCATAATTTTTACCTAATGGAAGAATAATCAAAAAACTTCCATCTTCTGGATTAGTTTTCAAAGAACCAACTCGTGCGTTCGTAGATAAATCTTCGATAACAATAGTTGCCGAGAGTGGTTTCCCAAAAGGATCCTTTACAGTTCCTTTAACTGTAGCAACTTTTTGGGGTTTTGCGTATTTGGGGAGCGAAACGGAATATAAATCCCAACCTCCAAACCCATCGGTTCTCCAATGACTTGCGAAAAAAGCACTATCACCCGAAAGAGAAACCTTGTAGCCCCAGTCGTCCAGAATTGTGTTAATTTCTTTACCAAGATTTACTGGTTCGCTCCATTCTGTCCAGGAGTCTTCTTTCAACCGAACACTTTTGAAAACGTCGAGACGACCAAGCCCGGGGTGACCATCGCTACTAAAATATAAAGTCTTGCCATCGGGATGCAAGTATGGCGAACGCTCTGCAAAAGGGGTATTTATTGTAGGTCCAAGATTTATTGGCTCGCTCCACCCAGTATCGGTTTTGAAACAAACATAAATATCCATATTGCCCATATGATTTCCGTGATAGAGATATCCATAAGGGCGATACTCACCTATCCCACCGGGTCGATCAGAAGTAAAAATCAACGCTTTTCCATCCGAAGATAGGCACGCACCTTCGTCTACATATTGTGTATTTATTGGATAAGGCAAATGTTGTAAAGGTCCCCAACCATCCTCTTCCCTTTGAATATAATAAATGTCGAACTGACCAAAAGTTCCTTCGAAGGTTCCAGAAAGCCAGAGCCCATTTCCATCGGCGTCGATGTTATCGATGGTTTCCTCTCGAGCTCCATTTATTCTTTGCCCAGCATTCTGGGCTTTTTGCCATACCCCTCCTTCATTTTTTGAAAAATATACATCGGAGTTACCGTAACTATCGGGGCGATTGCGAGTTGAAAAAAATATGTATCTTCCATCTGGTGTTGGACAGGGGTCCCACTCATCCGCCGATGAATTAATATTTGGTCCAAGATTTCTGATTACAAGCCCCTCTGATGGTGCTAACAAAATCTCAATAATCTTATCGATAAATTCTTTCTTTTGAGGGAAAAGTGGCTGAAATCGACGAAAGACCATAACGGCAGAGTCCCAGCGTCGATGATTTATAAAATTTTGGGCTCGCCTCTGCAATGCCACGAATGCTTCTTCCGATGGGGCAAATTCACGGATAAAATCCTCAAGCAATCCATAATCTTCTTCTTTTGGATTCCCGTAAATAACAAACTCCTTGATATTACGAAGAGTGTTGTTTAGTTGATTTTCCCTCTGGGGGAAAAGACTCGAAAATTCTTTCCAGAATTTATAGGCTTTTATGGCTTTTTGTTGATTCAAATGGGTTTGTATTAGATAATTCAAAACCCGAAACGCACTATCGGATGGGGCATAAATACGAATGTAATTCGCCCACTGCTCGTAAGTTGAATCGTTAAAGGGAGTTCTAAAGATAGATTGAGAGTAAGTCTGAAAAGTAAGAACCAAAATAAAGAAAAAAATCAAAAATTTCATTTTTGGAAAATTATTGGATTGCAGCCACATTTGGCTTGAACGATAAATTTTTCGGCTTCAGCTTTTTCGCGAGTTGGGTAATCACCAATTACAACAGCATACATTGTAATGCCATCAATAATTTTAGTGTAAATATCGGCACGAAGCCGCATAGCCTTGAAGCGCTCTGCCTCGGCTTTTGCTGCTTCAATTGTTGAATATAAACCCACTTGCAAACCAAAAGTCCCTTTCTTTGCAGGCTGTTCTGGTTTTGGAAGTTCAGGCTCTTTTGTAATAGATTGTTCATCCTTTTTGGTGGGCTTCAATCTCGAAGGAGAAGTTTTAGCCATCAAAGTCGCTGTTCTAATCAAGTCCCCTGCTGGAGTTATAAAAGAAGAATTAGGGAAATTCCTCTTGTAATTTTCAAATTCTTTAACAGCTCGTTCAAGTTCGCCTTTAATGACATAATACTGAACAATACGCCAATAACACTGGTCGGAGTATTCACTTTGGGGAAAATTACGGATGATTTTTTCGTATATTTCGACAGCTTTCGTTGCATCTTCCAGAACAGAGGCATGCAAAAATTGAACACCTGGATCATTGGGATATTCAGCAAGCAAATCGGGCAATACGAGTTTCACCTCTGTAATTTTCCCTTCATTGATCATTTTTAAATATTCGCTTATTTTTGCAGTTTGAGCAAAAAGCTCAACCGAAATAAACGAAATAAGAATCACCCCCCAAACTACAAGGAATTTCATTTTTGCACCATCAAATTAAAAAACAAAAATACAAAAAAGAAAGAATAATTATTTGTGTGTTTACTTTTTTCCCAAAATTATCCTAAACTTTATTCTTAATTTTGCTTTTCTATTTTTTGTCATTTTTTGTTATTGAGGTTGAAAATGAAAATTCGACGAGAAGAAGCCCTTGAATACCACTCATCTGGTAGAAAAGGGAAAATCGAGGTTATTATTACTAAGCCTTGTATCACACAACGTGATCTTTCGCTTGCTTACACCCCGGGAGTAGCTGAGCCCTGCAGGGAAATTCACAAAGACATCGAGAAAGTTTACGAGTACACAGCAAAAGGCAACTTGGTCGCTGTCATAAGCAATGGAACTGCTGTTCTGGGACTTGGCAATATAGGCCCAGAAGCTGGAAAACCAGTAATGGAAGGTAAAGGTGTTTTATTCAAAGCTTTTGCCGATATTGATGTTTTCGACCTTGAACTTCGCACCGAAGACCCCGATGAAGTTATTCGCGTTTGCCAAATTTTGGAGCCAACATTTGGTGGTATTAATTTGGAAGACATCAAAGCTCCAGAATGCTTCTATATCGAAGAAAAACTCAAAGAAACGCTTAAAATACCTGTTTTTCACGACGATCAGCATGGTACCGCTATAATTTCTGGAGCAGCCCTGCTTAATGCTCTTGAACTTGCCGGCAAAAAAATCGACGAAGTTAAAGTCGTTTACAACGGTGCCGGAGCCTCGGGAATTGCTTGTGCAAAATTTCACATCGCCCTGGGGGTAAAAAAAGAAAACATAATTATGTGCGACACAATTGGGGTAATCTATAAGGGAAGGACCAAAGGAATGAACCCCTTTAAAGAATTCTTCGCAGTGGAAACCGACAAAAGGACATTGGAAGAGGCGCTTGTTGGTGCAGATGTTTTTGTTGGGCTTTCTGTTGGTGGTATTTTAACCAAAGAAATGGTTCGTTCGATGGCTCCAAACCCAATTATCTTTGCTATGGCTAATCCCGACCCCGAAATTACTTACGAAGATGCTCTCGATGCTCGCCCCGATGTAATAATGGCAACTGGCCGCTCCGATTATCCAAACCAAGTCAACAATGTACTCGGCTTTCCCTTTATCTTTCGGGGTGCCCTCGATGTTCGCGCTACAACTATTAACGAGGAAATGAAAATTGCTGCAGCTTATGCCCTTGCTCGCCTTGCAAAAGAAGAGGTCCCAGAAATTGTTAAAAAAGCTTATGGTGTTAAAGAATTAAAATTTGGTAGGGAATATATCATTCCTAAGCCCTTCGACCCAAGAGTCCTTACGTGGGTAGCTCCTGCGGTCGCAAAAGCAGCTATGGAAACTGGGGTCGCTCGAAAACCAATTATTGACTTTGAAGAGTACAAACGACAGCTCGACATCCGAATGGGCCGTGCCCAAATGATTATGACTCCTATATTCCACAAAGCTGCTTCTAATCCAAAACGAATTGTATTCCCCGAAGGAAACGAGCCCAAAATTATTCGAGCTGCAATGCTTGCCGTCCACGAAAAAATTGCTTATCCTATTTTGCTTGGCAAAAAAGAGGTTATCGAAAAAGTTGCAAAAGAAAATGATTATGATTTGAATGGAATAGAAATTGTCGACCCCGAAACCTACCCTCGATTAAATGAATACATTCAAGAATATTTCCGATTACGGCAGAGAAAAGGCGTTACATACGAAACTGCTGTAAAGGATATGACTTACCGATACAACTACTTTGGGTCGATGATGGTCAGAATGGGCGATGCCGATGGAATGATTTCGGGATTGACAAAGCATTATCCCAAAACAATTCGGCCGGCATTGCAAATAATTGGCAAAGATCCTCGCTACTCAAAGGTTTCAGGACTTTACATACTTTCACTTAAAAAAAATGTATATTTTTTAGCCGACACTACTGTGAATCTTAATCCTTCTGCCGAAGATATATGCGATATTGCACTTCAGACAGCTGAATTTGTCAAAAATTTTGATATTGAACCCAAAATTGCTCTATTGTCTTATAGCAACTTTGGCTCAGCCCCGGGCGAAATTCCCGAAAAAATGCGCAAGGCTTTGCAATTAATTAAAGAAAAACGACCCGACCTGATTGTTGATGGTGAAATGCAAGCCGACACAGCAGTTGTTCCAGAAATAATAGAAGAAACCTATCCATTTAGCGAACTTAAAGGCGGGGCAAATGTCTTGATTTTCCCTGATCTCGACAGCGGAAATATTGCATACAAACTTCTCTCGAGGCTCGGCGGGGCTCATCCAATCGGACCGATTTTGCTTGGAATGAATAAAAGCGTCCATGTGTTACAACACGGTTCCACAGCTAACGAAATTTTCGAAATGATAGCTATTGCTGTTGTCGACGCTCAAAACAAAGAAAATCATCGAACTTAAATTATTGGTCATAAAATTCTTTACTGTTGTTAGTTAAAAATTCGGTCTCTGAATAACTTTATTAAGATGCGCGCAGCCAAGTTCCAAATAATTTGGAACTTGGCTTTCGTATTTTTTATTTTAAATTGAAGAAATTATCCCAGAGCTACTATTAAAATATTTTGTAGACCTTCAAAATTTCAAATAAGAGAATACTTGATTTGAATAAAAAAACTTTGCTAAGAAAAGCTTGTCTATTACACATAGATATTAAATCCACAAGCAAGGCAATTCAGAGAAAAATGACTTAAAATTAAAATTCGATACTTCTGTATAGGTTGTTCGAAGGAAAAGAGATTACACACTTGTAATACACCTTTGAAGAGTAGTACGCCTATTTAAAAGATAGTGCTTGGCAAAATATTTCAAAAGTTTTGAACCAAGTTACTTGTTAAAAACAAAGCAAAGTAAAAGAAAATAAACCAGCTATTAAATTAAAAACTTAATCCAATATTGAAAGTAGAAAAAGGAGATAAAAACAAATTTTAAGTTCAGGAAATGCGCAAATAAACTTAATAATAATTTTAAAGTTTTCCCTTCGTCAACTGTTCAAACTAAAAGTAATCGGGTGAAATGTAATCGCCAAATTTTTCTCGTGCTTTCAATAGTCTTTCTTTTTGACTCTCTAAAACTTCGAAAACTTCATCTGGGGTATCGGAAACCTTAGTTTTCCAAAATTCTTCGACTCGTTCTATTTTGAGTAAATTTTCGGGCACACGAATGGTAAACTGACTAATGTATTCATCTTTGGTATATTGCTTATTCAAAAGCTTACTGAACAAAGGAACCAAATCTTCGTAAAGTGGAATTAAACCTGTTGGAGTAACCTTTGTTTCTACATCATTGTTTACACACAGCTCCATCCACTTAATCCAAACGTGTTTATCCTTACGGGAATTCAAAAACTCTCCGGTTTTTAAATCGCGAAGGAAATAGTTTACGCCGAAAACTGCCGGAACGTCTTTAAGACTTTCCCCAAAACGGATATAGTTTTTAATGTATTGCCCCAAAGGTATGGAAACAAAATCCTGTATACTCATAACATTAATTTCGTATTTACCTTCCTGACCAACAATGGCAAAGGTGGTTTCGGTTTCCAAAGCAGCGCCGTAGGCAATTATCCCATGTTTCCAGTCGAAACCTCGTTGAACGGGTACATATGCTTTATAATCACGACCACCAAACATTATACCCGAAAGTTTAACTCCATTGGGATTATCTAATTCCGGTGAGCAATTCTTTAATGCTTTCAATGCCACAGTGTAACGAGCATTTTTATGGGATGGATGAATAATTTCCCCTTTTTCGTTGGTCTTACCCTTGTACCACCTGCCGCTATAATTTATTCCCTCGTTGGGAAGCTCAGTCCCCATCCCCAACCACCAGGGCTTTGCATCCTTAATTAGTACATTTGAAAAAATAATTTCGTTAGGCGAAGTTAATATTTCGTAGATAGCAGGGTCGTCTTTGGGATTTACATCTTGAATGATTCCAAAGATACCACACTCAACATTAACCGCTCGACATTCACCATTGATATTTTTCACATAAGCCAAATCATCAGCTAAAATTTCTTCGCCCGGTAGCATTGCCGTCGATGTTTTACCACAAGCCGAAGGGAAAGCTCCAGCAAAGTAGGTCTTACGATTATTAGGACCATTTACACCAATGATCATAAAATGTTCAGCAAGCCAATTTTCACGGTGGGCCTTGCGGATTGCCAAACGAAGAGCAAGTTTTTTAAAGCCTACAGAATTCCCTGCATATTGAGTATTAACCGAGTAAACTGTGTTGGTTGTGTAATCGATATAAATTCTTTTTTTGTCGAAATTAACACTAACCATATTATCATTTAGCTCACCTGCAGAGTGCAAAGTTTTAAAAATGTCAACATTTTCTCCAAGTTTACAAAAAGCTTTATAGCCTTTGCGATAAAGCAAATCAACAGAATGAGACACATACCAAGAATCAGTACATTCCATACAGGGGATCATAAACTCAGAGTCGGCAGGTCCTAAGGTTAAAAATCTCACAATCATAGTTTTTCCTTGCATCGAGTTCTTTAGGTAAGAAAAAATTTCTTGTAAACCTTCCTCTCTTTCAATCTGATTAAGAGCTGGTGAAAGGTTATCCCCTTTTGGAACCAGAAACTTTGTAACCTCGCGATCTCTACCCTGGTCCTCCGGACCATCGAAATGAAAAGTATGACCCGGGATTTGTAATGCTGCGCATTCTTCCCCAGAAGCAATAGCCATATGTTTGATATAGGCAACTTCGTCAGGAGTATCGCTACAAACAAAAACCTTTTCGGGATTGCATAATTCAATTGCTTCGAGAATGAACTTATGTACCTCCGAATTCTGAATTTTCCTTAGTTTAGAAAATTCGGTTTCTGTCAGCTTTTCTTGTAACTTTTCCAGATAGAAGCTACTATTCATTTCTCCTCCTAATTTTGTATGAAATGTATTGAACAATAAATAAAAGCCTGCCGAAAAAAATTAGCTAATTTTAATTAAAAAACAAAAATAAATATATTTTGAATTTTTTGCAAATTTTGCTCAAACATTTTGTCAAGCATAACATAAATAAAGATATTTCAAAGAATTGCACAATACTAATAAACAAAATTTTTAAAATTTGAATTTTAATATCGCTGAAATTATTAAATTGTTCATTGATTTTTCATTTGAGAGGAATTATGTATCCGACACAAGAAGAAGCTTTAATCCTTATTGATCCCAACACAACAAAAAAGTCGTTTACTCTTTCACTAAAACAAATACTCGACCTTGAAGAAAAAAGAAAACTTCCACTTAAACCCCTATTTGATATAAGCCAAATAAATCTGAATGAAAAAGAGGTTAGCCACTCAACAGTAATTCGCCCACAATTTGCTCTTGCAGGATATCTTGAATACTTTACCGAAAAGTCTATTGTTATTCTTGGAAAAACAGAGGCAAATTTCCTGAAACAATTCGATTTAGATAAACAGTCCGAAATAATCGGTAAAATATCAAAATTTAACATTCCCTGCGTAATTATTACCAACAACAATCAAGATATGTTTGATCCTAAAATCATCGACATATTTATTTCCAATAAAATTCCCGTCTTTACCGTCGGGCTCCCAACACCCGTTCTTTTGCATCGTTTAATGGACATTTTGGATGATTTCTTTTGTTTGAAGACATCAATTCACGGTAATCTTGTAGAGGTATTCGGTGTTGGTATACTGATTCTCGGCAACAGCGGTATCGGCAAAAGTGAGCTTACATTGGATTTACTCGAAAAGGGGCACCGTTTCGTCGCCGACGATATTGTAGTTATAATGCGAAAATGGGGACATAAGCTGCTTGGATATGGCGGTCTGAAATCACAAAAGTGGATCGAGATTCGGGGCGCCGGTTTGTTCGATGTTACTCAAATGTATGGTGCTAATTGTGCAGTAAATATCGTTGAAATAGAAAAAATTATCTTTCTTTATAATAATGAATTTATGATAGAAAGCATCAAAGATTTTTTGAAAGAACAAATAAAGAATAAAAAGATTGATATTAACATCAATGAGATGAGGAAAGAAGATTTGTTTAACCTTTTCATTACTTTTTCCGATGAGGACCTAAAATACAACGATTTAAAAATTTATAAGAGAATTATAAAAACTTACCCACCAGATAGAGTCAAAGGGGGTTCTTTTGTCGGTAAAATCTTTGAAATTGAGATAGAAATACACCCCATAAATATTGATTTATCCAAAGATAACTCTGTGATTGTCGAAGCTATTGCTTCCCGTGTCAATACTCTTAAAGTCGGATTCAAGTTGCCATTGGAAGAAGGCGTAAAACGCCAAAGTAGCGCCGAAAATATTTACATTCCCCCAAACTGGACTACCGAAGCTTAAAAATTTTAATCTATTCATTTCGTTTAACTAAAATTAATGTTTTAAATTTAGCGAAAATGAAAAGGCTTATTTCAATTATTATTCTCATTCTAATTTCTTTTGGTTCTTCTTTTTCGAAGGATAAGAATCAACACTTCGAATGGTCGGCTTATGCTTCGGTTTCCAATGCAAAAGCTGGAGAAAAATTTAGTATCAAAATTGACTTTAATTTTGAAAAAGGCTGGTATATCTACGATATAATTGACCAAATTGGGCCGGAAGGTTTGGGCCCACAAAAAACGGAGATTTTCTTTTCGCCCAAGAACCTCCTTAAAATCGATGGGAAAATCAAAACCCCTAAGCCAAAAGTCAAATACGATAGTGCCTTCTACATCGACATTCGTACTTTTTCGGGTAAATTTTCCTTTGTTGTTCCCGTTGTTGCCTTGAAAGACATTGACTTTACGAAGGACAAAATTTTTGTCGAAATATATGCACAGCAATGTAAAGACGATCTTTGCCTGCCAGGGATGGATTTCAAGCAAATCATATCTCCCGATACAAGCTCTTCAGCAGCAAACATATCATCTTCAAACGAAACTGATAGTGCTTTGAGCCAAGCGGAAACAGGTTTCAAAAGCGAATCTCCAACAATTCAAACAGAAGAAACTCATACCGATACAAGTAAAGAAATCCAAACTGCACGGCAGCGGGGATTGCTCGCATATTTGCTTTTTGCTATGGGTGCAGGTGCTCTTGCATTGTTAACCCCTTGCGTCTTCCCAATGGTTCCCATCACAGTCTCATTTTTCACCAAAAGAGCAGAAAAGAATCCAGGTAAAGGTCTCCGAGATTCCTTAATATATGGTTTGGGTATCATCTTGACTTTCACTGCCTTGGGTTTCCTTCTTGCCTTAATCTTTGGAGCTACTGGAATTCAAAATTTTGCAACCAATCCCTGGCTCAACCTTGGAATTGCCCTCCTGTTTATTATCTTTTCTCTAAATCTTTTCGGTGCCTTCGAATTTCAGCTTCCAACATCGTGGCTCAACGCACTAAATGTTAAAAGCCAGGGAAGCGGAATATTTAGCGTCCTTTTGATGGGACTTACGTTCTCTCTAACATCTTTCACTTGTACGGTCCCTTTCGTTGGTGTTGCCCTTGTTTCTGCAGCGGGTGGCGATTGGTTTTATCCAATCGTTGGGATGCTTGGATTCTCGTTTGTATTTGCGCTTCCGTTCTTCTTTTTGGCTCTGTTTCCGTCAATGATTACCAAAATGCCTAAAAGCGGAGCCTGGATGAATAACATCAAAGTAGTTATGGGATTCCTCGAAATTGCTGCGGCGATTAAATTTATCAGCAATGCCGACCTTGTATGGGGACTTGGGATTATGCCAAGGGAACTCTTTTTGGGTATATGGATTGGCATTGGTTTGTTAATCACATTCTACATACTTGGTCTGTTCCGTTTGCCCCACGACTCGAAGGTCGAATCAGTAGGTACTATGCGTATCATCTTTGCAATCTTTTTCATCTCAATTAGCTTTTATCTTGCAAGTGGCTTAGCTGGAAAAAAATTAGGAGAGCTCGACGCATTTTTACCACCGCCAGATTATGAGCAAATCATCTCGGCAGGGGCAAACCCTTCATTGAATAATCCTACATCGCAGATAAATTCGGAACTTAACGACGAGTGGCTCGACGATTATAACATTGCATTAAGAAAAGCTAAAGAAACTGGCAAACCAATTTTTATCGATTTTAGTGGGTTCACCTGTACAAACTGTCGCTGGATGGAAATAAATATGTTCTCGAAACCAGAGGTTAAGCGATTACTTTCGGGGATGGTGAAAGTTCGCTTGTTCACCGACAGAAAACAGGAACCTTATATTTCTAATAAAGAAATGCAATTGAAAAGGTTTAACTCCATTGAACTACCACTGTATGTAATTCAAACGGCAGACGAGAAAGTTATTGCCACCAGCGCTTTTACAAGAAATGTTGAAGAGTTTGTTTCGTTTCTAAAAAAAGCATATAATAGCAATTGAAATATGAAGGAACAGGTAAAAATTCTTGTGGTTGTTACCGACGGAACCGAAGATATCGAAGCAGTTGTGCCAATCGACCTATTTCGTCGAGCAGGTTTCGATGTAACGGTTGCTGGCGAAAGGCTGCAGGTGGAATTTGCCCGAAAAACCAATGTTACTGCCGATACACTTTTATCGGAAATCAACAATTACGATGATTTCGATTTGATTTACGTCCCAGGTGGTGCCATTGGAGTACAGAATCTCCTAAAAAATGAATTGCTCAGCAAGATTATACAAGAATTTCATCAAAAGAGGAAATATATTTCCGCAATATGTGCCGCTCCCCTTGTATTAGCAAATAGCGGGGTTTTATCGGAAACAACAAAAATAACAAGCCATCCTTCGGTTAAGGATTCATTACGTCAATTTAATTATTCTGAGGAACCCGTTGTAGTTTCGGGAAATGTAATTACAAGCCGTGGAGCTGGAACGTCGATTGAATTTGCTCTTAAAATCATTGAAATACTCCAAGACAGCGCAACATCAAAGAAGATTGCAGCCGATATTGTTTACACAAAAAGCGAGGGGGACAATGGCTAAAAAACGGGCAGAATTCAGAGTTTACGGTATTGTCCAGGGAGTTGGCTTCCGATATTTTGTTTACCGAATTGCATCAAGCTTGAATTTATGTGGTTTTGCAAAAAATATGTACGATGGTTCTGTATATGTTGTCGCCGAAGGTGAGGAAGAAAAATTGACTGAATTGCATCAATATTTAAAAAAAGGACCCTCGCACGCTTATGTTCAAAAAGTCGAAGTTGAATATCAAGAACCGAACGACGAATTCCACCGATTTGAAATTTACTGATATGTTTCGATGTGTAAATTCCACATATTTTTTTTGAGAATCACATTACTTTTTATCTTCTTTTCGGGAACTTTACGAGCCAAAGAAATTACAATCAACCCCGAACAACTAAAAGTTAAAATTGGACTGGCTCTGAGCGGAGGTGGCTCGCGTGGAGTCGCTCAAATTGGTGTTCTAAAAGTTCTTCAACACGAAGGTATAGAGTTTTCTGCAATTACGGGAACAAGCATTGGGGCATTTGTTGGTGGACTTTACTCTATTGGTTATACACCCGAAGAACTCGAGGAAATCGCACTCAATACAAAATGGGATGATGTTCTTTCGCTACTGAAAGAACAAGACAGAAGCGAGCTTTTCTTCGACCAAAAGGTTATCCAGGATAGAGTTCTTGCTTCGCTTCGCTTCAAAAAATTCAAGTTCGTTTACCCGCAAGCTCTTTCTCTCGGCTGGCGATTCAATTCATTCATTCAAAAATTGGTTTGGAAAGGAGCATACTATTCCGATGATTTCAACAAACTTAAAATCCCGTTCAGAGCCATAGCAACTGATGTAATAACTGGCAAAACTATTTCGTTATCCAAGGGCAATTTTGTTACTGCACTGCGTGCAAGCTCTGCAATCCCACTGAGAAATACACCAATATCACTCGACACTTTAATTCTCGTCGATGGTGGATTGTTTGCAAACATTCCCGTTGAGCAACTTAAAGAATTCAGCCCCGATATTATAATAGCAATAAATACTACCTCGCCCCCTTTGGAAAAAGAAGAACTTCAAAAACCCTGGTCCCTTGCAAGTCAAATTATCAACATATTTATCGACAAATTTCAAAAAAATGCGGCTTCGTCGGCAGATGTAGTTATTGAACCAGAAATTGGCAAGCATCCAAACGACAATTTCAAGGGGCTCGACTCTTTGATATTTCTTGGTGAACTGGCAGCAAGAAATCATCTTCCAAAAATCAGGAAACTCATAATTGCAAAAAAGGATTCAATAATTACTAATTTATGCAATAAAATTGTGCAAGAATTTGGCTTTTTAAGCACAAGATTGAAAGTAATTCCTTACTCCGATGGTTCAATATACCCTAATGTCCAAACCTTTGTTCTTAAAGATACATCCTCGGGTCAAGATTTTAAGGAATTTGTCATTAAGCTCGACTTAAAAGGATTAAAACGAATTAGATTTTACGACATCGGTATCGAACATACAAATAATGATGCTCAAAAAGTTATTTTAATGGAAATTGATACCTTCCCAACAATTAAAGAAATTTCACACCACTGTGAAATTGAAAATATTAAAAAACAAATTGATTCAATTGTCCATAACACAATTGGAAAATTCGACTCACCCGAAACAAGAAAATCCCTAATTGAAGCAATCAAAAAACTATGTGCAAAAAATGGGTACTCCTTTGCAAACGTGTTGATTACACCAATAGAAAACAGCGAAAATTTACATCTAAAAATTATCCCAAACAAAATAGGAAAAATAAAAATTGACGATAAGATAACCACAAGTGAATACATTATACGACGCGAGCTTACTTTCCGAGAAGGGGATTATACTAATGGAGAGAAAATAACCCAATCCTGGTCGAATATAATAAGCACAGGATTATTTAGCGATGTCTTCATTGATTTTCAGGTTGACACAAATGCTTCTCTTTGCAACATTGAAATATATGCACAGGAGCGGGGAACTCAGGTTTTGAATTTTCTTATGAGAATAGATAACGAACGAAACCTTCAAGGCGGGGTGGATTTTGTCCATGATAATCTTTTAAATACTGGAACTCGATTTCTAATTTCTGCAACAGGTGGGAAATCCGATTTTGTTGCTAAAATTGGTTTGAACCAAACTCGAATTTGGAAAACGAACTACTCGCTTTCGGCTGAAGCTGGCTACATCTGGAAGTTGATTCCCATTTTTGTTCGTTCCAAAACTTCCAAAATCAACCGCTACGAAAGTAGCGTCGAAAAAGAAATAATCACCGAAAAGTTGGGAGCCAACATCTCCGCTGGAACTCCAATCGAACGTTTAGGTAACTTTTATTTTGGCTTCCGTTCCGAAAAACAAAGATTTTATGAGCAAAACGAACCAACCAAACCAGAATTCTATAACTTTTACACCCTAAAAATTGGTTTGATATACGATTCGAGGAATAGATTGGAATTTCCATCGGATGGGCGATTTATCAATATTTATCTCGAAACACCACTTTTTAAAACTACTTCGAGCATAAAATTCACCAAAGCATTTTTCCAACACTCCATCAATTTCCCAATTAAAGACCTGGTCGTAAGACCTACAATAACTTTCGGATTTGCAGATGCGGGATTACCTTTCCCCGAATTCTTCAACCTTGGTGGCGAAGACAATTTCCCAGGGTTCCGCGAAGACGAATTCCTTGGAAGACAAATTTACACAACAAAAGTGGAACTCCAATACCGATTACCCTGGAAACTTTATTTCGATACATTCATAACATTAAATTACAACATCGGCTCAGTCTGGAACCAATTCGATGCAATCCGAATCAGCGAACTTAAACATAGTTTAGCTTTTTCCTTCGGATTACTAACACCTATCGGACCCGTTTCGTTTTCTGTTGGCAGGGCTTTCTTCTTTATAAAGAACCCAAATGCTGTTGTTTGGGGTCCAGTAATTCCATACTTTTCAATTGGAAATAGATTATTTTGACTAAACTATAACGTGGATAATCGTTCCCTCAAATGGATAAATTAATTCTCCCAGTTCCGAAGCTGTTTTAACAAAAAATTCAACTAACGAACCAGTATAATCGCCTTTTTTGCCAAAAAGAGTATCCAAGCCAATTCCAAATACCATTTCAGAGTCGAAATGAAAGAAAATGCGCGTGAAAAACTTTGCTTCGGCTGAACTAATCAGAAGTTCATTTAAAGTTATTTCGCAAACAAATTCAACAGGCTTAACAAAATAAATTCGAATCTTATCCTCTTGACTTAAGTTTTTAGAAAATCTCAAACCAATGGCAAACAAATCTCGTGTATTTCCAAAGAAAATATCCGAAAGGATAGCACGGCTCGTTTGCATCGTCCCAATAGTAGAACGAGCATTAAAACAACCCCAGCCAAATTCTGTATGAAGTTTATTCAGCTCCTGGTCGGTTAGTCTTCTGGTTGCGAAGATGAACTGCGAAGCCAAAATTTTTTCCGAAAGAGGGTGAGAAAGCTCATCGGGTGGTGTTTGGCCAAGAGTGCGATAAATTTCCAGCAAATACCAGCGGAAGAGTTTGTCGAAATCGGCTTTATTTGGTGCAATGTTGTCGTCGCCATACCACCAGAACCAATCGGAGCCTTCGGCAACAAGAACAAGTTCCATTGCTTGTTTATACAAATCTTCATTCGATTTAAAATTTTCTATCATCGCTCTTGTTCGAGCCAGCCAGTTCCAAGCAACTTGTTTTGCTGGTTGGCCAATCCAAGTATAGAAATTTGCGTTTATCCACGAGCCTGGATAAATACCATCGAGTTTATAATCATAATCGGATGGAATACTTTTGGCAACTTCTTCGAAAGTCGATGTGACGAAAAAGTCTTCATTCAAAACCCGAGTATAAAGTTCTTTCAAGAATGGTAGCCCATTGTCGGGGTAAAATTCCCAGCAGTTTTCACCATCCAAAATAATTGGAACGCAAGCTTGCTCGAGTGAATCTTCACCAAATTTATCAACTAGGGCCGAACGAATCTCTTTCAATTGTAAAATGAAATCGTCAACAGCATCGTGGATATTCCACCTATGGTAAACAAATCCAATAGCATCCGAAAGTCGGCTATCGCGGAAAAATATAATTAAATTTTTTCCATCCTTAGAATACAAATACGGGAAATACCGCAAAAGAGAATTATCCGAGCCAATTGTGTTGAATAAAAGCTGAGAATCGGTGGCAGTCCAATGAAAACCGGAATCAACAATCAATTCTAAAACCTGAGTGGATAAAGAGCCTTCGGGGGGCCAGAGTCCTTTAGGTTCAAAACCAAAATTATCGGAAAAATATTGTTTCCCTTTTGAAATTTGGATTTTAGCATCCTGTGGAAAGCGGAATTTGGGCTCTGGAATGAACAAACCTGGAAGCCCAACTTTTGCAATATCCACATCGCAAAGCAATGGCAAAATTGGATGGTAAAATGGCGAAACGCTGAGTTCAATCTGTTCAAATTCTACAAGCCGTTTCAAAGTTGGCACGATATCTCGTATAATTTCGAGATGCAAATTCAGCAATGTTTCCTTTTCTTTGCGAGTAAATCCAGCACCTTTCCGAAACATTCGTCGGAAAAAAGTTTGACCACGGCTAATAGGGCCCACCCAGGTTAGATTGTACCAAACCTGCAAATCCAGCCAATCTTGCTCGCTAAATTTTTCCTTATTTTCTGCTTTATGATATAACTCGAGATATCTTGGATAAGGACTTATCATATTTTGGAAATTGCAAACAAAGAACTGGCGCAGTATTTCTTCCTTATCTTCTTCGGTCAATTCATCGGGAGATTTTAAAGAAAGCGCCTGAACACGGTCGACGACTCCTTCGGAAATGTATTGATTCAACTGGAGCAACAATGAAGGTACTATGTTGAAGGTTTGTTTCAATCCTGGAAATTCATCAAGAAGCAATGCCAGATCCAGATAATCTTTAACTCCGTGAAAACGAACCCAAGGGAGTATAAAATTACTTCCCTTGCGATAATAAGGTTGATGTTGATGCCAAAGGAAACAAATCCTTAATGGTTTCATTTAAACAGCTTAATCATTGATTTTTCGGTAGGATAATGGTTACTAAATTTCCGTCGGCTCCAAGAGACTCGTATTTCACCTGACCATTTAATATACGAATCATAGAAGCAAACAAAGCAAGGTTCAACAAAATATCGTCCACATCGTAGCGAATTGCCTCGATTAGATTCGTATAATTTTCATTGTAGAGGTGAATCATCTTTTCAACTTTTTCGTTAGGGGAGGCAAGAAGTTGAATTTCAACAATTCCTTCGACTCTGCTATCATTGATTTGTGTTATAATTTCCATTGTCTCAAGTTCATCCATCAAAGCCAGGAATAATTTTTCGAACGCAATTCGGAGCTCATCTCTATTACTTGCAACAGTAACATTTTTATCCCCTTCGTCGAAATTCAACTTCAAATTTTTTGTCGGATACTTCTTTTGGAAGCCAACCAATGATTCATTGATGACATTTATTACATTCAAAGTGCTTAAAATTTTAGAACCCTCGGGCCGAAAACCTGCAACATCGAACAAATCGGAACTCGAACTCAAAAGCTCCTGTGTTTCGTTCATTGCGAGTTCAAGATACATTCGCATTTCATCTTGGTTGTCGTATTTTCTTTCGGCAAGAATCTGATGGTAACCCGATATAGTTGTCAGTGCATTTCGAAGTTGATGACTGAACTTTGTCATAAAATAGGATTTAAATTCGCTTGCTTCGCGAGAAATTTGCTCGGCAAGAATTGTTTGTTTGGCTTTAATGCGTTCTTCGAGTTCTGCGCGCTTTTCGAGCGTTATGTCTCGACCAATGGCGTAAATTAAATTATCAAATGGCGAAATAGTAAAGGACCAGTTTATCCAACGTTCCTCCCCTCCTTTTGTCTTCATTTGATAATCGACTTTTCGTGTAATCTCGGAACTAACATTTTCCAAACCGGAGTAGAAGTCTTTAAGGTCTTTGAAGTTAATAAAAAGAATATCGATTTTATTTCCTATAAGCTCAACAGGCTCGTATCCCAAAACTTGCTTCGAAGCGGGATTCATTGTTTTCCATACCCCATCAAATCCCAACACAGCAATGATATCTTTCGTCGATTCCAGAATTCTGCGTTGCGAACGCGTCATCCTCTCGGCAAGATCAATGGCACGAGCACGACTTGTTGTGATTGAAATTACAAAGCCAAAGAAAACAAAAGAAAGTAGAAGCGAAACCCCAAGGGCGATCAAAGGAAGGTACTTTTGAAAAGTTCCGCCAAAATCTGGTATGGTTGCAAAATAAATATATATGGGCTTATCCAAAAAGTTAAATTCTACGGTCTGAGCAAGCAAAGGTTTAAAACCTTGTTGAAGCAAACCAATATTTTGTGAATTATATAATCGCGTTTCGAGAATATCATTGTCTTTTTGGTAACAATAGAAAATTATACTGGTATCGCTGGGAACACCTGCCCCAAGAGCCTCTTTAAAAAACACTGGCATATTGATTTCCATCAAGACAGCACTTTTGAAAGCCTCACGCCTTTCTCGGTTATTAGTTATTGGAAAGCTTTTATCGTAGACAGGGAAAATAAGAAACATACTTAAGGTATCGCCACCACGAAAATTAAATACTCGAGTTGCAGTGGGTTTGCCATTCTCTATGGCAAACTGGAACCATCCATTCAATCCCTCGACAGTGCTAATATCCAAGCCACGAAACCTTTTATTTTCCCCTTCGGGTATAATGAACTCTATTGGATAGTAAACACTTTTATCAACGGCAGGATAAACTTTGTAATCGAAATAACCTTGACCTTGAACATAAAACACAAATTCAGTAAGTCGGTTTCGTGGTATTTTTTGAACCGACATAAAACCTAAAATGGATTTATAAGTTTTTGCCGGCACAGAAGCGTAAAGAAGCAAATAATCGCGAACCACTTGGACTAAATTATCATAAAGCCCTCGAATGGACTGTGCAACTTGTAAATGAGAATTATAACTAATCTGAAATCGTGTAATAACAGAATTTACAGCCTTATCAAAAGCAACCCTTCTTTCATTCTTTAACTGCTGTTGAAAGTTATAATAAATGAATAAACTTAAAGCAAGCATAACAACCAAAACCAGGTAAGCCGGGAAAGAACGCGAAAGAGAAAAAATCCCCTTTTTCTTTCGGGAAATATCCCGAAGTATGGCTTCGTATGTCAAAATATCTTTGTCTTTGTCTTTTACCATTAATTCTTTGACTTTTTATTTTCGATAATTTTTTCGATATCCTGGACAAAAGAAACCACATTTATAGGCTTAGCCATATAACCATCGAAACCGGCAGATAGAAGCTTCTCTTCGTCGCCTGGTTGAGCCAAACCTGTGATTGCTACAACTGGCACCTGCCGTAAATTATCATTAGAGCGTATCTTCGACAGAAGTTCGGTTCCATTCATATCGGGAAGCAGAATATCGGTAATAATACACAAAGGAACATTTTCTGTAAGCCAATTCAAAGCACTAATTCCGTCATTGAATTCAATCGTTGCGTAATTATTCTTAGTTAAAATTGTAGCAAATAGCTTAGCAATTGACTTATTGTCTTCAACAATGCAAACCAATCCTTTCTTTTCCATTATTTCCATAATGAAAAAAATAAAATTAAACAAATTTATTTTACGAGCAAAATTTCGACACGGCGATTCTTTCGACGTCCTTCCTCGGTAGTGTTATCTGCGATTGGATAAAATGAAGAGCGTGAGGCAGTTCGAATTCTCGAAGGGCTAACTTTTCGTGATATCAGATAATTGGCAGCAGCTTGAGCTCGCAACCGACCGCGCTCGGTGTTTTGTTCCAAAGTCCCCTGGTTGTCCGAATGCCCTTCTATTACTACAATGTAATCGGGATTAACAAGCAGAAACTCGGCAATGGCATCCAAAGTATTTCTCATCGCTGGGGTCAACGCTGTTAAATCGGTACGAGTGTAACCTTGTAAAACAATTTTCTGGTTGGGTCTAATTGTTATTTTTTCGGGTGTTTCAACTATTTTAACTTCACCCTCAAGTTTTTCTTCCTCGGACATTTTTAGTTCCCCAGAAACCTGCGGAGCAGGAACCATACTTAATTCAATCGAAGCAAACAAAGGTGTTCGTTCGAATCCAGAAAAATTAACACCTCGGCGAATTGTAGGCGGAGTTTGAACAATTGCTTCAGGGGGTTTAACATATGTTGAATCGTACTTCCGTAGTTCCGAAGTGATATCATCGAAAGAAAAAGCAAAAGACACTCCGCCACGAATTCCGAATGAATTCAATTTTGAATTATACCCATCGAAGACAACTGTTCCATAGTGTAAGCTAATGAAAGGCTTCCAGTGTATTCTTGCAACCTTTGCAACATTGAGAAACAGCAAATCCCATCCAGCACCAATATGAAAGCCAAATCGAAATTGCCTTGGTGAAGCAGGAAGAACCCAATCGGTTATCAATCTTTCACCTTCCTTTTTGATTTCGACTTCTCGCAACTTCGATTTATCACCGAAAAAATATTCAAAATCGAAACCTCCAAAGATATGTAACCCTTCGATAGAAAAATTATATCGAACCGAAGGCGAGAAAACAATAGAACGAAAATCAAGAACCAATGAATATGTATGGTCACCAGATAGCTCTGCCTTAGACTCTATCCATCTTTTGTCCAGCAAAGCAAGTTTCAAGCTACCTCCCCAATGGGAACCTTTCGGTACGTACTCACCAATTAAACCCAGAACTACATTATAACTATTCCTAACTTGATGTAGCAACAACCTATTTAATGTATCACTTATAGGAAGGTATGGCCTTTCGGGAATTAATAGCTCCCCAAAATTCAAACTAAGCAGACTATTGGTATAAATTCCAAACCACCAATCCCCGTAACTTCGATTCAAAACTAAGGTATCGAGATTGGGTAATACTTTATAATCAATAAATGAACCAAAGGGAGCTTGGCTGTTGGCTCTAAAGGTCATTAAAAAGCAAAGTAAAATAACTATTTTGTTAATTGTTTTTTGCATATTATTTGTATTGTTCATCGGGTTAATATCAATTTCTTTGCCAAATTCTGGAACTTCGTTTGCAATATTATTATGTATATTCCGCCTGGAATTCCATCTAAATCAGTTTCTACCCAATGCTCCCCTTTTTCAATAAGCCCCGAGAAAATTTGTTGTACCTTTTCGCCTAAAAGATTAAACATAATTAAATTACAAAAAACACTTTCGTTGGACAAAAATTTAATATAAACATTTTTGCCCTTTTGGTCTTCAACAATTTCGAAATCTACATACGGTATTAATTCAAAACGAACCAAATCGCTTATAGGTTTGCATTTTTCGACAATTTCCACTGTGTCGGTTTCAAACATCCAATAAATGTTCGATTTGCCACGAAAATCGATTGTTTCGATACTATATGGTGCTTTTCTTTCAGTCCAAGGATGCAAAGTAAAAACATTAATCACGGCAAAAGTATCTATTTTCCCAATTGTCCGCAAATTTGAATAAATTGTATCGATATCGCCCAAAACTAAACGAGAAGTTTCCCGATGATAAACACCAAAATGCTCCTTTGGCAATTGTATAACTGCATATGAACCATCAGTCTTAAATCTCCGTAATGGTATTTCATAAATATTTTCTAAAACAATAGGTACTGGTTCTAATCTTCCTGCAAATGCCTGGAATGACTTAAGCTTAACATTCACTGGAATAAAATAAGGCACTTCAAGAGTTTGATGTAATTCCTGAAAATCAAAATTCTTGTAAAAGACTATATCTCCATTACGTAAACCTAAAAGGAATTTTCTTCCGCCATCAATAAATTTCAAACTCGTAATTGATGATTTTTGCTTAACTGGATGATGAACATTAAAATTTTTTGCAAAAAATATTTGCAAAAAGGTACTGTCGAGCGAAGCTGATGCGACCACGGGAGCAAAACTTGGAAGCCCTACTCCACGAATGTGGAACATATGTACAGGGAATACATACTCAAGCGTAAAATTTGGTATAGAATACAGCCGCACCTTTCCATCAATCCCACCACATACAAGCAAGGAGTCATTCGGCGAGAATTCCAACGACCAAACAACATTTTTGAAAGTGCTATCCCTATTAGTAGATATTTCGGCTTTAACCTTCTGAGTTTTTAAGTCAACGATGGTCACAAATCCATTGTAATCGCCAAAAGCAAGCATTTCGCCATTATTTGAAAAAGCAAGAGAATAGATTTGCTTGCCCGTTCGAAAAGAATTTATTTTTGTAAAAGAGCTATCGTAGACGTTAACTTCCCCAGAATAGGAACCACAAGCAACCAGGTTCGCTTTTTCGCTAACGGAAAGTGCACGAATAAGATTTCCGCAAGTATCCAGCAGCCTTACCCGATTTTGACTTTTCGGTTCGAACAAAATTATTGAATTATCGCTCGTAAAGATTATTTTATTCGAACTGCCAAAAAATCTTGCCGAATAAATTTTATTACCAAAAATTAGCGAATCAATTTTTTTAAACGAAGGTAAACTCCAAAGGTAAAGTTTTCCATCGAGACCAGATGATAGGAATAAGGAATCAATGGGTTCACAATCCAAAGAGGTTATTTCACCATTATGAGCATAACTAATTTCTTCCAACTTAATCGGTTCAGAAAAACTAAAAGAAGAATAGCGAAAATAAACAGTGTCGATATCTTCATTTGGCGGGAACCACTGCATTGCTTGGCGATTGGCAAAAACCCCAATCTGCTGCCACAGTTCTTTATCAACAGAAAAATGAAGTTCTTGAAGAGTGTTTGAATAAATCCGAAACTTGAAGTCTACTTGCCTGTTTGCAATAATAGAATCAAATGAAGTGGGCGAAAGGATTTGAGCAGGTAAAAAAAAGGGGGCTGTAAAACTCAAAAGAACTAATGCAACACAAACTTTAAAAACCAAATTCACATTTCCACTATCTAATCAACTGTAATTTAACAATTGCCCGAGAAATTTCAACCGTTGGGTCGTCAATTGGATAGGCAATAAACACCACGTTGTAAAGTCCCTCTTGGGCATTGTAAGAGGCAACAAAATCGATTGTATGGGTTCCTTTTGGGGTATACGCTCCTTTCAATAGCCTGGTAACTTCCCTTCCTTTAAGGTCGTTTACAAAAGCATCAATAACTACATCATCCTCGACAATATATTCAATACGAGTCGAAACACTAAACGGATTAGGCGAAGGTGTTGCCTTGGTTATAATTGAATTTGGTATTCGCTCACAATCGTATGCCAAAGGGATTAAGTTCCCATAAAAGTCTTTGTAAAGCAATTTATAACAATACTCTAAGCCACGATAGGCCACAGTGTCGAATTCAAAAGAGTAAAATTTTCCGACAGAAGAAGTCCCAAGCCCAAGCAAAGATTGATTTTGCGGGTCCCCCCGCCTATAATCAGCTACCGTATCGCCGTAATACACACTTTGTGGATTTGGATTATCTGGTTTGCGAAGCCCACGAACAACTATGAAGCCATCTACATATGCTTCGGAAACAGTTTCCCAAGTTAATCTTAATCTCTTCAATCCAACATATTCAACATCAAAATACTTCAAAACGGTTTGGGGTCGAGGCCTGTCGATACTTAAATATTCGACGAAGCTTCGGAGCCCATCGTCCATCTCGATGTTATCATTTACCTGTGCGTAAAACAAATTTGGAATAAAAAGGCTATCGTGGTCAAGTTTATAAGCACAAGCTTGATAATATAAGTGAGGTTCAAGCCATTTCAACCTTTGCGGTGGAATTGTTCCATCTTTTGTTTTAATAACAAACTTTCCAATTCTAATAGCAGAATCTTTCGCAATAACAATGCAATTGTTATAGTCCTCTGGCCCAGCAATAGTTATACTAAAGCGACCAGGCAAAACATTTGGAGTAACAATATAACTCACCGAAGGTAGAATGCCCGGAATTGCAATAATTTTCAAGTCGCTCGAGTTTGGAATAAGTTCAATTGTATGTCTATCGGGTGAAACATTGTAATTAACACTATCAAACACAAAGGCAAAAGTAGCATTAGCAAAATACTGCCAGTTGTCGGAAGCTCTTGAAAGAGTTAAAACAAATTCGAGCTCATTACCCCGCACCAACCTAATGCTATCAATTGTAGCCCTAGCAAATATATTTACCTGAGCTTGAAGCGGTAAACTCAAAAGGATAAGAAGTAAAACAAAAAATATATTTTTTTTCATCATGGAACAAATGTCTTCCTATTCCTGTTGTTAATCGAATAGTTCAAATCTCGTGTTGTAATTATTCCATCAAGGTTAGTATCCCATACAAAGTAGCCTTCAAAATCACGTTCAGTCCAAATTCCTATCTGGTCGAGCAAATCAATAACGCCATCGCCATTAATGTCTCCCGCGGGCATACCGAAAAGAAGCCCCTGTGGCGTTCTTGCCAGTGGTTTCAAAGCATTTTCGCGTCCCATCACAAGTTCTGGCTTGCTGAAATCCAAAAACGCAGCTACAGTTCTTCTAATATCCACCTTCTCTTCGGTAACAACAGCAAGGTGATTACGATGTAATATTGCAATATAATATGAAACCTGTCCCGAGTCAAAATCAATCATAGAGTCAGTTAAAGGAAATTCCCCATTTTGCCCAACAATTCTGCCATCTGTTTTCAAAAACCCCGTGTAAACAATTGGTTGTGGGTCGTTCAAAGTTCGACGAAACTCAATCACAATCCAGTCGACGACGGAATCAGGTATCGAAGCCACATTTATTTTTGCTCTTTTCGGGTCTCGATTATATGGGAAAACATCGGGTGGGGTTTGGGGAATAAGATTTCGTTTCTGCAAATCGTTCGCCATCGTTCCCCCTCTCCAGGCACCTTCCAGTAGAACCTTCCCAGAAAAGGCTAGGGGATAATAAATCGAGCTGCCTATGGCGAAATCTCCAGTTTTGATTTCTGTTGGAGACTTAACCACATTATATGCCCAGCCATTTACTGTATCGAATTGAACAACATCTTCCTCCCCTACGTTCACCCAATTTGTTCCGTTCCACCATTGCAATTTCAACTTATAGACATCTAAATTGTTGGTTTCGTCAACCGTGGTATCGGGGCTATGTCGCCATCCATAGCCAACGATAGGATAAAATTCCGAAACTGTAGAGCCCAAAATATCTCGGGCATCGATGGAAATCAATCTACG
>Ga0197142_1000993_pt1 | contig 26147 bp, 19 predicted proteins | sample GBS60_MetaG_FD_148614 | JGI IMG/M metagenome (GOLD analysis project Ga0197142, IMG submission 148614) | Sediment microbial communities from Great Boiling Springs, Gerlach, Nevada, United States - GBS 60_MetaG | ecosystem: Environmental > Aquatic > Thermal springs > Hot (42-90C) > Sediment... | reverse complement strand
GACCAGCTCGGCGCCCATCTGGCGGATCTGCACGGCCGCCGTCAACGCCTGCGATCGCGTCAGCAGAGCCGTGTCCAGCAGACGCTCGGCTTCCTGCTGATTGGGAGCGACCACCGTGGGGCGGGCGGCGATTCCAAGGCGCAACGGCGGCCCGTCCGTGTCCAGTAAAGTTCGCACTCCACGCTCGCGCGCCACAGCGATGAGCCGGGCGTACAAGGAATCGGGGACGCCGGGCGGCAGGCTGCCGCACAGCATGAGCCAATCGGCCCCGTCCAGGCGGTGGCGAATGGTATCTTCGATGCGACTTACTTCTTCTCCCGTGAGTCGCGGGCCCACTTCGTTGAGCTTGATGGTCAGGCCCTGGCGATCGGTGATCGCCAGATTGGTGCGGATCTCGCGATTGATCGGCACCAGTTCGAACGGGAAGCCGGCCTGCTGCAAGTAGCACTCGAACCGCTGTCCGCTCTCGCCGCCGGCGGTGGCCACGGCGAGCGTGGCCGCTCCGAACGAGTGAAGCACGCGCGACGCGTTGATGCCTCGTCCTCCCGCGGTCTCCGTCCGATCCAGGATGTAAGTGCGATCTTCGAAAACCAGCCGGTCGGTGGTGAAGGTGCGGTCAATCGCGGGGTTGATGGTGACGGTGACGATCAACCTAACTATTCTAGCGAGGATGGACCGCGCCGGCGCCGGTCTTGTGTTATGCTTTGCGAACTGATGGCAACGGTTACGCGACGAGATTTCCTGGCGGCGCTGGGAAGCGCCGCCGTGTGGGCGGCGCGCCCGGTCGGGCGGCGCAACGTCCTGTTCATCGCCGTTGACGATCTCAACGACTGGGTTGCCTGCCTGGGCGGGCATCCGGATGTCAAGACGCCCAATCTGGACCGGCTGGCGGCGCGCGGGTTGCTGTTCACCAATGCCCATTGCGCCGCACCGCTGTGCAATCCCTCCCGCGCCGCCCTGATGACCGGCATGCGGCCGTCATCCTCAGGCGTCTACGACAACCGTCAGCCGTTTCGCAAGGCGGCGCCGTCGCGCAACGCCGTGACCTTGGCGCAGCATTTCATGGCGCAGGGCTATCGCGTCGTGGGCGGCGGCAAGATCTTCCACGGCGGATTCCCCGATCCCGGGAGCTGGCAGGAGTACTTCCCCTCCCAGACCCGAACCAGGCCGCCCGATCCCATGCCGCCCAAACGGCCTCTCAACGGGATCCCCGATACGGGCAATTTTGACTGGGGCCCGCTCAACGTTCCCGACCGGGAAATGAGCGACTGGAAAGTCGCCGAATGGGCCCGGCGCGAGCTGGGCCGCAAACATGACCGGCCTTTCTTTCTGGCTGTGGGATTTTTCCGTCCTCACCTTCCTTGGTACGTTCCCGGAAAATATTTCGAAATGTATCCGGAAGACAAAGTAACTTTACCTATGGTCAAGGAGGACGACCTCGACGACGTACCGCCGATGGGCCGCAAATTCGCACGCCCCGAGGGCGATCACAAGAAAGTGATCGAGTACGGGCAGTGGCGCAAGGCGGTGCAAGCTTACCTGGCTTCGATTACCTTCACGGATGCGCAGGTGGGACGCGTGCTCGATGCGCTGGATGAGGGCCCCGACGCCGGCGATACCATCGTCGCCTTGTGGAGCGATCACGCCTGGCACTTGGGCGAGAAACTTCACTGGCGCAAGTTTGCTCTCTGGGAGGAAGCCACGCACAACCCGTTGATCATCGCTGCGCCCGGCGTGACCGCCCCGGCCGGCCGGTGCTCCCGCCCGGTGAGCCTGGTGGACATCTATCCCACCCTCGTCGAGCTGTGCGAGTTGCCCGCCCGGAGCGGTCTCGAGGCCGTGAGTCTGGCTCCGCTGTTGCGCAACCCGCAAGCGGCCTGGGACCGTCCCGCCGTGACCACCTATCTGCGCGGCAATCATTCCGTCCGCAGCGAACGATGGCGTTACATACGTTACCGCGACGGCGCCGAGGAGCTGTACGACCACCTGAACGATGAGCTGGAATGGCACAATCTCGCCGCCAAGCCGGAGTACCACACCATCAAGCAGGAACTCGCCCGCTGGTTGCCGGCTTCGGATGCCCCGGACGGCCCCCGCGAGCAGCCCGAGCCGGATGCTGAGGCCTGACCAGCGGCGCGGGCGCGGCGCCTGCGATTGACGCGGCCCCGGGAGCGCGGTATCCTTAGGATTGGTAGGACCGCAAGGCGCGGTAGCCAAGTGGTAAGGCAAAGGTCTGCAAAACCTTCATACGTGGGTTCGATTCCCACCCGCGCCTCCAGATTCCCCTCGGAAGCCGACAGGAGTATCTTCCGCCTGGCCCCCTCGACCGTCTGACCTGCCGGCAGAGCGCATGGGATCCGGGCAGGACGGCTCGGACCACTTGGACCTGTTAGAATCGGGATCTGAACATGGGCACAGTCGCCGTGATCGCCATTATCGTCGCTCTGGCGATCTGGGCCTTTGCCTTGAGGCAATGCAAGTGAACCTGGAGTCGGCTTTGTGGAATGTCGCCCTGTTCTGGGGGCTCACCGCACCCCACGAATACGCGCACGCCTGGGCGGCTGCGCGGCTGGGTGACGACACCCCGCGCAGACAGGGCCGACTCACCCTCAACCCTCTGGCGCATGTGGATTGGCTTGGCACCGTCCTGCTGCCCGCGCTGACCTCTCTGACCGGAGCTGGCTTTCTGGGTTGGGGCCGCGCCGTCGCCACCAACCCGGCGGCGCTGCGCGGCGGCTGGAACGGCCTTGCCTTGGTCGCACTGGCCGGCCCCATGATGAACGTTCTGATGGCCGTGCTTCTGGGAGCGCTGGCCGCTGCAACGGTGCTGACGTTGCCCGGCGTCTCGGCCATGCTCGTCCGGGGGATGTGGCTCAGCCTCTACCTGGCTCTTTTCAATTTGCTGCCGGTACCGCCCCTGGACGGTTCAAAATTCCTGCTGGCAGCCAGAATCCCTGTCGCCTTTTATGAACAGGCCAGCCGGTGGGGCTTCCTGGTCCTGGTGCTGGCGATGACCACCTGGGATCTTGGGCGGTGGCTCTCGGAAGGCAGTTGGAGGGGCGCCCGGATCATCCTGGGGTGGTTTGTCTGATCTCACTGGGGCGGCGGCAAGGCGAGGGAGGCTTTGGCTAGCGCCCGGCGGACCAGCTCGAAAGCCTCGGGCTCGGACATGCCACGGGAAACCGCAATCTCGGTAATGAGCATCTGACGGGCGCGTTCCAGCATTCGCTTTTCCCGGAACGAGAGCGGCTTCTGTAACTGTAACAAAAGCAAGCTCTTCAGTACCTCGGCGATCTGGAGCAGCCCACCGATCCGCATCTTTTCGCAGTTCTCCTTGAAGCGGTTTTTCCAGTCCCCCCGGGACCGGCACACCCCGGAGGACAGGAAGGCCAGGACCCGCTCCAGCTCGCCGTTGCGCGACAGCCGCCGCAATCCGATCTCGGCCACGTGCGAGAACGGGACCATGACGGTCATGTGATTGCAAATCAGACGCAGCAGGTAAAACTTCTCGGGGCGGCCGCCGAAGTACCGGATGCTGATGTTTTCGATGATCCCGATGCCTTGGTTCGGATAGACTACTTTCTCGCCTACCTGGAATGGAGGCATGCCCTGACCCCTTTCGCGCTATCTCTGGTCGGCCGTTGTGTACGCACGAAAGTTAGAAGTGAATAGTAACCGGAAACGAGCCTAAAGTCAACAGAAATCGTCAGGCGCCGCGCCCGGAAAACGAGGGTGGGCGGCGGGACAGAATCGTGAAAAAATTTTAAACACCGGGGCGCACCAGCCGCCCCATTTCGGGCGCTTACCGTCCCTTTCCGGACACCCGGCGCTCCCCACGACCGCGCCAACCGTAGCAAAATCCGAGGTCCCCGCCATTGGCAGTCCAAGTGCCTCTCCCTTCGACGGACCCCGAAACATGTCGCCGCCAGTATCCCGCGCCTTGGCGCTCGCTGCGCTGTGCCTTGCGCCGTGCGATGCCGGGCAAAGCGGGTTCGAGACATTGCAGGATCTGATCGCAGAAGCCCTCCGCGCGAACCCCGAGGTCCAGGCCGCTCGCCACCGTTATCAGGCCTCCCGCCAACGCGCCAGCCAGGAGGGGGCCTTGCCTGAGCCGACCATCTCGCTCGGCTACGCCAGCGTGGGCCGCCCTTACCCGTTTGCCGGGCTCGGAACGGAGCCCATGGCCAACGCCGGAATCATGCTCACCCAGGAATTCCCGGCGCCCGGCAAGCGCAGGCTCCGGGCCGGCATGGCCCACCAGGAGTCCCGGGCGGCCATGCAGCAATACCAGGCCGTGCAGTTGCAAGTGGTCTCGCGGGTCAAACAGACCTATTACCGGCTCGCGTACGCCCACGCGTTGGAAGAGGTCGTGGAGCGAAACCAGCGCCTGCTCGAACAGATTCTCCGCGTCAGCGAGGCCCGGTACGCTGCCGGCCTGGCGCCCCAACAGGACGTGTTCAAGGCCCAGACGCAACTGAGTCTGCTGGAAGCCCGCCGGGAGGAAGTCGCCGAGCAGCGCCGCCTGCGGCAGGCCGAGATTAATCAGTTGCTGGGGCGGCCGGCGCGGTCGTCGCCCGTGCTGCCGGCGCCTCTGGTCGCGCCTCGCGGCTTGCCCCCGCTGGCGGACTTGCTGGAGGCGGCTTCCCGCCAGTCTCCGGCGCTGGCCGAGCGCGAAAACGCCATCGCCGGCGCGGAACTGGCCGTCAATCTGGCGCGAAAGGACTACTACCCGGACTGGGCGCTCAGCGGGGGGTACTTCACGATGGGCCGGATGGGTTCCATGTACATGCTGCGCGCGGACTTCAGGCTGCCTCTGTTCTGGGGCCGCAAACAAAGGCCCGCTTTGATCGAGCAGCACGAGCGCCTGCTCGCCGAACGACGCAGTTATGAAGCCGAGGCTCTTTCGCTGCGCCTGCGAATCGAACAGGAGTATCTGGCGGCGGAGCGCGCGGCGCGGGTGGCGCGGATTTACTCCCAGGCCGCCGTTCCTCAGGCCGGCCTGACCCTGGAAGCTTCGCTCTCTGCCTACCAAAGCGGGACCGTGGACATGCTCACCGTACTCAGTAACTTCGACAGCCTTCTCCAATTGGAGATCAATTATCTGACCGAGCTGGTCAGTTACTACATATCCGTCAGCCGGCTCGAGGAACTTACCGGGGAGGCGCTTTTGAAATGAAAGCTCGCGTTATACTGCCCATCCTGGCTCTGGCGGGCGGCTTTCTGGCAGGTTATCTCATCCAGCGGCCGCGAGCGCCGCAAACTTCCACAGACAGCAAGGGGCGCCGCATCCTTTACTGGGTGGATCCGATGCACCCATCCTACAAATCCGACCGGCCCGGCATTGCGCCCGATTGCGGAATGAAACTCGAGCCCGTTTACGCGGAACCCGAGATGCCGGAGCAACCCAAGGGCCGTATTCTTTACTGGCGCGACCCTCAGGATCCCGGTTACCAATCCGACAAGCCGGGACTGAATCCGGAAACAGGCAACGTGCTGGAGCCGGTTTACGAAGAAGGTCCCGGCCATCCGCCGGGGACCGTACACATCAGCCCCGAGAAGCAGCAACTTATCGGGGTGACTTATGGTCAGGCGGAGATCGTCCCCTTGGTCAAACACGTGCGCGCGCTGGGCCGGGTGGCCTATGACGAAACCCGACTGGTCGAGGTGCACGCCCGGGTAGAGGGCTGGATCGAGACGGTCTTCGTGAACTTCACCGGTCAGCGAGTGGCCAAAGGCGAACCCCTGCTGACGGTCTACAGCCCGGAGCTTCTGGCCTCGCAGAACGAATTGTTGCTGGCGGCTCGCGCCCGCGAAATCCTGGACGCCGGCCCTTTGCCCAAGGCCCGCGCCTACAGTCGCTCGCTGCTGGAGGCGGCACGCAAGCGCCTGGAACTCTGGGGCGTTTCGCGCGACCAAGTCGAGCGGGTGCTGGCCACCGGCGAGCCGATCCGCTCGGTGACCATTCATGCGCCCGCCGACGGTTACGTGCTGGAGCGCAGGGCCTTTCCCAGTCAGAAGATCACGCCGGAGACGAAGCTGTACACGCTGGCCGATCTGAGCCGGGTGTGGATCCTGGCGGAAGTCTTCGAGGCCGATGCGGCGCAGATCCGTGTGGGCCAGACTGCCCGCGTTCGGCTGACCCACGGGGCGGGCCGACTCCTGAAGGCCCAGGTCAGTTATGTCCAGCCCGGGCTGGACCCGGTGACGCGAACCTTGAAAGTCCGGCTGGACGCGCCTAACCCGGATTTGAGCCTCAAGCCCGAGATGTTCGTGGACGTGGAGCTGGACGTTGCCTTGGGCCGGCAACTTACAACGCCGGTCGAGGCGGTTCTCGATTCCGGCGTGCGCAAAACGGTGTTCGTGGACCGCGGCAACGGCTACCTGGAGCCGCGCGAAGTGGAAACCGGGGAACAGGTGGGTGATCGGATCGTGATCCGCAAGGGCCTGCGGCCGGGCGAGCGGGTCGTTACTTCGGCCAATTTCCTGGTGGATTCGGAAAGTCAGTTGAAAGCGGCGCTGGGCGCCATGGGAAGCGCGACGGCCGGCGGGCATCACCACGGCGGGCATCACCACGGCGCGCATCAGCACGGCGGCCATCAGCACGGCGGACACCAGCATGATTGACCGGATCATCGAGTTTTCGGCGCGCAATCGGTTTGTGATCTTCACGCTGGTCGCGGCCGCCGTGCTCGCCGGAATCTGGTCTCTGCGCAACGTGCCCCTGGATGCCCTGCCTGACCTGAGCGATACGCAGGTGATCATTTACTCGCGCTGGGACCGCAGCCCGGATATCATCGAGGATCAGGTAACCTACCCGATCGTCACCACGATGCTGGGCGCGCCGCGCGTCAGAGCGGTGCGAGGATTTTCCGATTTTGGTTACTCCTACGTCTATGTCATCTTCGAGGACGGCGTGGACATTTACTGGGCGCGATCGCGCGTGCTGGAATACCTGTCGTCCGTGCTCGCCCGGCTGCCGTCCGGGGTGCGCACCGAGCTGGGACCGGACGCCACGGGACTGGGCTGGATTTTCCAGTACGCGCTGGTGGACCGCAGCGGACGACACAGCCTCGCGGAGTTGCGCTCCTACCAGGACTGGTACCTGCGCTACCACCTGACGGCTGTGCCGGGCGTCGCCGAAGTGGCGCCGGTGGGCGGCTTCGTGCGCCAGTACCAGGTCAACGTGGATCCACTCCGCTTACAGGCCTACAACATACCGATCCACAAAGTAATTGAAGCAGTGCGGGCGGCCAACAACGAGGTAGGCGGGCGGCTCATCGAGTTGAGCGGCGCCGAATACATGGTGCGCGGGCGGGGTTACGTCCGCTCGATTCGCGACCTGGAACAAGTGGTTTTGGCGCGGACGCCCGCCGGCGTGCCGGTGCGTGTGGCCGACGTGGGCAAGGTGACGCTCGGTCCCGAGATTCGCCGCGGCGTGGCCGACTACAACGGAGAGGGCGAGGTCGTCTCCGGCATCGTGGTCATGCGCCAGGGCGAGAACGCCCTCCAGGTGATCGAGCGAGTCAAGCGCAAGCTGGAGGAACTCAAGCCGGGCTTGCCCGAGGGCGTCGAAATCGTAACCGCTTACGATCGTTCCGACTTGATCTTGCGTTCGATCCAGACGCTCGAGCGCACGCTGATCGAGGAACTGGCGGTCGTCTCTTTGGTGATTCTTATCTTCCTGTGGCACTTTCCCAGCGCCTTGATCCCGATCGTCACCATCCCGGTGGCGGTGCTGATCTCTTTCATCCCCATGAAGATGATGGGGCTGACCTCGAACATTATGTCGCTGGGCGGCATCGCCATCGCCATCGGCGCCATGGTGGACGCGGCCATCGTGGTGGTCGAGCAGACTCACAAGAAGCTGGAGGAATGGGAGCGCGAGGGCCGCCGGGGCGATTACCGCGAGGTCGTCATCAGCGCCGTGAAAGAGGTCGGCGGTCCCAGTTTCTTCGCCTTGCTGGTGATCGCAGTCTCCTTCCTGCCCGTGTTGACGCTGGAAGCGCAAGAGGGGCGACTGTTCAAGCCGCTGGCTTACACCAAGAACCTTTCCATGATCGTGGCGGCGGTGCTGGCGATTACCCTGGACCCCGCCCTGCGCCTTCTGTTCACGCACATGCGCGCCTTCGAGTTCCGCCCACGCTGGATCGCGCGCGCCGCCACCGCAGTCCTGGTCGGCAAGATTCATTCGGAAGAACGGCACCCGGTGAGCCGGCTGCTGATCCGGCTCTACGAACCGGTGTGTCGCTGGTCGCTGCGGTGGAGGTGGGCCGTGATTGGGGGGGCCGTCGCCACGGTGCTGATCACTATCCCGATTTACCGGCGCCTGGGCTCCGAGTTCATGCCGCCGCTGGACGAAGGCTCGCTCATGTACATGCCGAGCACGCTGCCCGGAATTTCCGTGACCGAAGCTCAGAAGTTGCTCCAGGTTCAGGATCGCATCATCAAGAGCTTCCCCGAGGTGGACACCGTGTTGGGCAAGGTGGGCCGGGCGGAGACCTCCACCGATCCGGCGCCGCTTTCCATGGTGGAAACCATCATCACGCTCAAGCCGCGCGATCAGTGGCGATCCGTCCCCACCTGGTACTCCGACTGGGCCCCAGAGTGGCTCAAGCCCGTGCTGCGGCGCATCACTCCGGACCGCATCTCCACTGAGCAACTCATCGAGGAACTCGACCAGGCGTTGAAGCTCCCGGGCGTGAGCAACTCCTGGACCATGCCCATCAAGGGACGAGTGGACATGCTGACCACCGGGGTGCGCACGGCGGTGGGATTGAAAATTTCGGGCTCCGATGTCGGTCAAATCGAGCAGATCGGTCGCCAGTTGGAGCGCCTGCTCAGTAATGTGCCTGGCACGCGCAGCGTCTTCTCAGAGCGCACGGGCGGCGGTTACTTTCTGGACATTGTATGGGACCGACAAAAGCTGGCGCGCTACGGGCTGAGCGTGGACGAAGTTCAGATGATCGTAGCCTCGGCTCTGGGCGGCGAAACCATCAGCACCACCGTCGAAGGCCGCCAGCGGTATCCGGTCAACGTGCGGTACTTCCGCGACTACCGCAGCGCGCCGGACCTGGTGGGCCGCATCCTGGTGCCCGTGGACGACGGTCGCACGCAACTGCCGCTCAAGCAACTGGCCGAGGTGCGCTTGTCCAGCGGCCCCGGAATGCTGCGCAACGAGAACGGCATGCTCACCGGCTACGTTTACGTGGACGTGGCCGGGAGAGACCTGGGCAGTTACGTGGCTGAGGCCCGCCAGGTGGTGCGCGAGGGACTGAAACTCCCGCCCGGCTACGCCATCGAATGGAGCGGCCAGTATGAAGCCATGGAGCGCGTGCGTCAGCGGCTCCAGATCGTGCTCCCTCTGACCCTGTTTCTGATCCTGATGCTGCTGTATGCCAATACGCGGTCGTTGACCAAAACCATGATGGTGCTGCTGGCGGTGCCGTTCTCGGCGGTGGGGGCCATCTGGTTGCTGTATCTGCTGGACTACAACATGTCGGTGGGGGTTTGGGTCGGCCTCATCGCCCTGCTCGGGGTGGACGCGGAAACCGGCGTTTTCATGCTGCTGTATCTGGATCTGGCCTACGAGCGGGCGCGGCGCGAGGGCCGCTTGCGCAGCCTGAACGACCTGCGGGAAGTCATTGTCGAGGGCGCCGTCAAGCGCGTTCGGCCCAAATTCATGACGGTGGCGACCATGTTCGTGGGACTGCTGCCCATCATGTGGTCGGTGGGCGCGGGCGCCGACGTCATGAAACGCATCGCCGCGCCTATGATCGGCGGAATCCTCACCTCTTTCATTCTGGAGCTGTTGGTCTATCCGGCTGTCTACGAGGTCTGGAAATGGCATTCCGAAGTCAAACCCTCGCTTTCGCGTTCCTGAGCCTCTCGGCCTTTGCGAGCGAACTTCACTACAACGTTCGCCATGATCACTGGCGCGGCGCGGGACAGGGCACGCTACGCATCAGTCCGGAGGGCGTTCGCTTCGAAGAATTGCGCAACCGGAAGCACCGCTGGAGCTGGCGCTGGGAGGACATTCAGCAACTCACGATCGCCGCGCGCAGCATCCGGGTGCAGACATACGAAGACGTCAGGCTCAAGCTCGGGCAAGACCGCCGGCACCGTTTCGATCTGATCGGCGAGGGCGACTTTCAGCAGGCCTGGCGCATGCTGCGCGAACGCTGCGACATCCGGCTGGTGGCGGCGATGGCGGATCCCCCGGCCGCCCCGCAGTGGGAAGTCCCCGTCAAGTTACTAAGACGCTTCGGCGGGGTCCAGGGGAAACTTCTCGCAGGCGAAGAAGGACTGACCTTCCGAGCGGATCGCCCCGATCGAAGCCGCACCTGGCGATGGTGCGACCTCGATAACGTCAGCCAGGCCGGACCCTCGCTGTTGACGGTTACCACGTACGAACGCGCGCCGGCGGATTACGGCGGTCTGAAAAGCTTTGCTTTCCAGCTCCGGCAGGCTTTGCCGGAAGACCGCTTCCATCGCCTCTGGCAGCGAGTCAATGTTCATCGCGGACTCAAACTGATCGCCGAGTATCTGGAAAGGAGCGAGAACCAATGAAACAGCTCGTAGCATTGCTGATGCTGGCCGCCTGGTTGCCGGCGGCCCAGAAATCCACGGTTTTCACCGGGGTGATCACTTGCACCATGTGCAAGAACGATCACAAGGCCATGGGGATCTCGCCGGACGACAAATGCGTGCGCGAGTGCATCAAGCACGGAGCCCAGTACGCGCTTTTCGACGGCAAGAATCTCTACCGGTTGAGCGACCAGCAAACGCCGGAAAAATACGCCGCCCAACGAGTGCGGGTGACGGGCGTGCTGTACGAAAAGACCGGCATCATCAAGGTCGAGAAAATCGAACCCGTGGGAGGCAAACCCGCGGCGCCGGGCAAGTCCGAATCCAAACATCGCCACTAAGGCGATAATGGAATCGGACGGCACGGTGAAAGCGGAACCCAGAGTCCGCCTGCGGGCGGCGCTGGCGGTGGCGGGCATCGCGTTGACCAGCGCCGGCCACTATCTGACGCCGCCCGAGCTCTTACTGTGGCATAACGTTTTCCAGCGCCTCTACTATCTGCCCATCGTTTACGCGGCCATCAGCTTCGGCACGCGGGGCGGGCTGGCGGCGGCAGGGTTGTCGGCGCTCACGTACATACCGCACATCGAGATCACCTGGGGCGGCTGGGCGGAATATTCGGCCCACCAGTATGCCGAAATCCTGCTCTTCTTTGTGGTCGGGGCGGTGACGGGGGTGCTGGCGGACCGCGGTCGCCGACGGGAGAACGAGCTACGCAAGGTGTACCGCGAGCTGGAGAGCAGTTTCCAGCAGGTCCGCCGGGCGGATCGGCTTTCCGCGTTGGGCCAGCTTGCCGCCGCCCTGGCGCACGAGATCCGCAACCCGCTCGCCGCCATTGAAGGGGCTGCGGAGATTCTCGGCCAGGCGAACACGCCGCCCGAGGTGCGGGAGGAGTTCCTGTCTATCGTACGCAAAGAATGCAGCCGGCTGAACCGGCTGCTGGGAGGCTTGCTGGACTTCGCTCGCCCGCGGCCCCCCGAACGCCGCCCCACCGAACCGGCCCGGATTCTGGAAAACGTGGTCGGGCTGACGCGTCATTCCGCCGAAAAGAACGGCGTCCGCATCCGCACGGAAGTCGCCGCCGGCTTGCCTGCGCTGGTGGCGGATCCCGAGCAACTCACTCAAGTCCTGCTGAATCTGACGATCAATGCCGTGCAGGCCATGCCGGAGGGCGGCGAGCTGGTGCTCTCGGCCGCGCCCGAAAACGGGGGAATCGCCATCCGGGTGCGGGACCAGGGCCCGGGGATCCCCGAGGAACACCTGGAACGCGTCTTCGACCCGTTTTTCACGACAAAGGCCGAGGGGACTGGGTTGGGTCTTTCCGTGGCGCAGCGCATCATTACCGAGCACGGCGGCACGATTCGAGCCGTGCGCAATCCCGATCGCGGCATGACCTTCGCAGTCTGGCTGCCTTGCGAAGCCCTATGAGTCGCCCGCATATTCTGGTGGTCGAAGACGACGAAAGCTTGCGCCGCGTGACCCAGGTGCAGCTCGAACAAGCCGGTTACGAAGTGGCCACGGCCGCAAGCGGCGATCAGGCGCTGGCCATACTGGCGCGCGCCCCCCAGGATCTGGTCATCACGGACCTGAGAATGCCCGGGCTGGGCGGCATGCAACTGTTGCGCCGCATCAAAGCGGAATACCCGGAGGTCATCGTCATCGTAGTGACGGCCTTCGGCACCATCGAGTCCGCCGTGGAGGCGATGAAACTGGGCGCCTACGACTACCTCACGAAGCCCGTGCATGCCGACGCTCTGCGGCTGATCGTCGGACGTGCGCTCGAGCATCACCGTCTCAGGCAGGAAGTTCAGGCCCTCCGGCTCAGCCTGGACCGCAAGTACGGCTTCGAAAACATTCTCGGGCGTTCTCCGGCCTTGCAGGAAACCTTGCAGGCGGCGGCTCGCGTGGCGCCGACCGACGCCACCGTGCTCATCCGCGGCGAGACCGGCACGGGCAAGGAGCTGCTGGCCAAAGCGATTCATTTCAACAGCGCGCGGCGGGGCGGGCCTTTCGTGACGATCAACTGCGGCGCCATCCCGCGCGAACTTCTGGAATCCGAGCTTTTCGGGCACGTGCGAGGAGCGTTTACCGGCGCCGTGGCGCACAAGAAAGGCCGCGTGGAGCTGGCCGACGGCGGCACCCTCTTTCTGGACGAGATCGGAGAGCTGCCCTTGCCTCTCCAGGCCAAGCTGTTGCGCCTGCTTCAGGAGAAGGAAATCGAGAAGATCGGCGCTCCCCAACCGCTGCATGTAGACGTGCGCATCATCGCAGCCACTCACCGGAACCTCGAAGCGATGGTCGAGGACGGGACCTTCCGCGAGGACCTCTACTACCGTCTGGCCGTCATTCCCCTCGAGCTACCCCCGCTGCGCGAGCGCCTGGAAGACATCCCGGAACTGGTTACTCACTTTTTCGAGCGCGCCAAGCAAAAGTACGGACGCACCCGACTTACCCTTCCGCAGGAGCTGCTGCCCTATTTCACGGCCCACCGCTGGCCGGGCAACATCCGGGAACTGGAAAACGTCATCGAGAGGCTGGTGTTGCTGAGCCGAGGCGACGAAGTCACTTTGCAGGACCTGCCCGAGTCCCTGCGTCGCGAACGTCCGCCGCTGGAGGCAATCCAACTGGAGCTGCCGCCGGAGGGCATCAGTCTGGAAGCGGTGGAACGCGATCTCATCCGGCGCGCTCTGGAAAAGTTCGACGGCAATCAGACGAAGGCCGCCCGTTACCTGGACATCAGCCGCAAGACGCTGATCTACCGCATGGAAAAATATGGGCTGAAGGCAAAGGGGGAGGCCGATCACAGCGAGGGGCCCGACGCGGAGGCTCGCTGAACTCCCGCGGCGGGCGCATGCCGCCCCAGCCAACCGGCCCGTTGCGCCCTGACGACAGCGCGATCCCACCAAGACTCGCCTGGCTGCTTCGCCGCGATCCGCCGGCGGGCGGCGCCCACTATATTGATTGGGATTTCTGAGGCAAGCGCCGCTGTTGCCGCCCGCTCTGGCCTTGATTGTGGGCCTCGTAGCCCAACAGCGGCTCGTCTGGCAGCCCGCCGAATTGTGGCCGGGCCTGGCGTCCCTGGTCGTCCTCGGCCTGCTGGCGTTGGGCCTGAGATGCCCGCGAGGGGCCGCGCTGGCTGCCCTGGCTGCTGTGGCCGTGGCCGGAGCGCTTCGCAGCGCCTCCCGAATCCGCCTGCCCGCGCCGGAGCTCGATGCGGCGCCCCGTGAGTTGCTCCTGTTCAGTGGCTGCGTGGTCGAACCGCCGCAGTTATCACAGGACCGCGCCCAATTCGTCCTGGAAATCGAACCCGGCGCGCGCGCTCGTGTGAACTGGTACGGACCCGAGAGCGCGGCTCTGGCTGCGCTCCGGTACGGGCAGGTCGTGGAGTTCACGGGCCGTGCCCGTCCGGTTCGCAATTTCCTGAATCCGGGCGCATTCGATTACTCGGCTTATCTGGCTCGGCGCGACATTTACTGGACGGTCACCGCCGCCGGCGCCAGTCCCCTGCGCATTTTGCCCGGTTCGTGCGGTTCGCCTTTTTACCGATTCCTCTACGAAATTCGCGACGCCGCTTCGCGCAGGATCCAGCGCCTCTTCGGCCATGAACCCTACACGGCGGCCATGCTGGAAGCCATGCTGATCGGATCCCCGGCCGGGCTGGAAAAAAGCTGGATCGAAACCTGGCGCCGGACGGGAACCTACCACGCCCTCGTCGTCTCAGGGGTGCAGATCTCCGTCCTCGCCGTCGTCTTGCTGTTTCTGCTCCGGTTGTGTCTGCTGCCGGAGGCCGTCGCACTGGCGGTCACAGCGGCCACGGCGTGGCTGTACGCGCTGCTGTGCGGGGCCGATCCCCCCGTGTTGCGCGCGGCCGCAGGCTTCACCCTGTTCGTGGCAGGCCGCCTGCTCTATCGCCGTTTGCGCTTGATCAACCTCCTCGCCGCGGTCGCCATCGGCTTTCTTGTCTGGGATCCCGAACAACTGTTCGAGCCAGGTTTCCAACTCTCCTTTCTTGCCGTGGCCGCCATCGGCGCATTGGCGCTGCCCTGGATCGAAGCCACCTCTGCGCCCCTCGCCCAGGCTCTGAGAAGCCTCAACGAGCGGGATCGTGACGCCTCGATGCCGCCGCGGGTGGCCCGCTGGCGCGTCGAAATCCGGTTGCTGGGGGAAACCTTGAGCCTGGCGCTGAGGTGTAACGAGCGCCTGGCGCTGTCGCTGCTGAGTTGGCCTCTGCGCGCGGGCATCTTCTTCTACGAGCTGGCCATCGTGTCCCTCGCGGTCCAGGTCGGGCTGGTCCTGCCCATGGTGGCGTACTTTCACCGTCTCTCGATTTCCGGTCTGTCCGCCAATCTGCTCGTCGGACCTCTGGCGTCGCTTGCCGTGCCGGTAGGCTTTGCCTGCCTGCTGACAGCGTGGTCTCCGCTCGTGCACGCGCTCGGGTGGCTGGTGGACTGGACTCGAAAGATCGTCGAGTGGCATGCGAGCTGGGAGCCCAACTGGCGGATTCCGGATCCGCCATTCTGGCTGGGCGCGGCCGTGATCCTCGCCCTGCTCGCGATGGCTTGGGCTGCTTGCCGGGGCGGTCGCCGGTGGCTCGCGCCGGCCTTCATCCTGATCGGTTTGCTCTGCGTGCTGGTGGCGCACCCCTTCCCGCCGGCCATCGAGCGCGGCGCGCTGGAACTGAGCATGCTCGACGTGGGCCAGGCCGAGAGTCTGCTGGTCGCCTTCCCCGAAGGAACCCTCATGCTCGTGGATGCGGCCGGGAGCGCGTACACGGGGCGCGGAGCGTCGCGGCTGGATCCCGGCGAAGACGTGGTCTCGCCCTACCTCTGGCGTCGCGGCATCCGGCGTCTGGACGTCGTGGTCGCCACCCACGGGCATTCCGATCACATCGGCGGGCTTCCCGCCATCCTTGCCAACTTCCGCCCCCGCGAGCTCTGGCACGGCGTCATGCCCGAAACACCGGTCTGGAAAGCCGTGCGCGACCAGGCCCGGCGCGTGGGGACCAGCCTCGTCGCCTTGCGCGCGGGCGACGTGCGGCGCATCGGCCAGACGCGCGTCGAGGTGCTCGCGCCCGCGGAAGATTACCAGCCGGGCCACGAGCCCCACAATGACGACTCGCTGGTGCTCGCCCTCGCGTACGGCCGGCACCGCTTCTTGCTCACCGGCGACATCGAGCGGGACGCAGAAACCTGGCTTCTGCAAGAGGGCGCTGTCGGGCGAGCTGACGTGCTCAAGGTCGCACATCACGGCGGACGCACCTCGACCAGCGAGGCGTGGCTCGATGAGGTCAGGCCCGCTCTGGCGCTGATCTCAGCGGGCTTCCAGAATCCGTATAACTTGCCTCACCGACTGCTTCTGGAGCGCCTCGCTGTGCGCCGGATCCTGGTCTTGCGCACCGATCGGCACGGCCTGGTCAGCGTGCGCAGCAACGGCCGTCATCTCGCGCTGGAGACCGTGCAATGGGGTCCGTGAACGCGTCCCGTGGGCCAGCCTCAGGCGGCGCGCGACAGGCTCCAAACTGCGGAGATCGGCGCGGCGAGGCCGGTCCCGTCACGGCGGCCGCATCCCGGCGCGGGGGCAGCAATGGCATAAGCAGAAAGCTTGCGGCCATGCCGCGCCTTCCCTTACTTGGCGGGGCTCGACTGTCCTCAAGCAACGACGCCCGCGGCTCTTGCCGCACGCCTCTCGCTCTCCCTAAAATGAAATCAGGGGCGGTAGCCCGAGGGCGCGATTTATGGTCCGCGATCCGGTCCTGACCCCTCGCAACGTAGAGATCCTGCATTCCATCGTGGAGACTTATATCCAGACCGGCCAGCCGGTGGCCTCGCGGACCATCTCCAAGCGCACCAAGACGGGCCTGAGCCCGGCCTCCATTCGCAACGTCATGGCGGATCTTTCCGAGAGCGGCTACCTCGAGCAGCCGCATACCTCAGCCGGACGCGTTCCCACGGAAAAGGCCTTCCGCGTCTATGTGCAATCGCTGGGCGTGGGCCGGCTCCGGGGCGCCGAAATCGAGCGCTTGCGCGCCGAACTCGAGGCCGAGGAAAGCATCGAGGGGCGCGCCGAGCGCTCCTCGCACGTACTGACGCAGCTCACCGGCAACGTCGGAATCGCCGCCACGATTCCGGCCGCCAGCCAGACCCTGCACCAGGTCGAGTTGCTCTCCCTGGCTGACGGCCGCATTCTCATGATCGTGGTCACGCGCGACGGCGTGGTGCGCGAACGCATCGTCTCGCTCGAGGAGCGCCTGAGCCAGCAGGAGCTCGACTCCATCCGCAACTACCTGAACTGGAACTTCAGCGGATGGATCCTCGAGGAGGCCCGGCGTGAGTTGGCGCGCAGGCTCGAGCAGGACAGCGCTCTCTATGACGCCATTCTGCGGCGCCTGGCGCTGCTTCGGGCCAAAGGCTTGCTCGATTTCCAGCTCGCGCCCAACATTTACCTGGAAGGCACGGCCAACCTGGTCGGTCTGGATCTGCAACTGACGCGCGAGAAAATGCGCGAGCTGCTCCGCGCACTGGAGGAGAAAAAGCGCGTCCTCCAGATTTTGGACCGCTTCCTGGAAGCGCCCGGCGGCCAGGTCGAGGTGCACGTCGGTCTCGGCGAGGCGCATCCCAGCATGAAGGCGCTCTCGCTGATCGGTCTCAAGGTGCTGCTGCCTGGAGGGCTGTCGGCCAAGATCGCTGTCCTCGGCCCCATGCGCATGAATTATGAAAGGGTGATCTCGGCGGTGAGCTCCGTGGGAGACGCCTTCCGCAGCCTCCCCGTCTGAGGCGCCGTCCGCCCCGTGATTCCGCTGATAGTCTTTGGAAAGAAGGATGGTGTTACGCCATGATTGACCACGATCGGACTCCGGAGTCGTCCCAGCAATCGCCTGCCGCCCCGCCCGAGGCCGTTTCCACCGAGGCCCCTGAGGCCGGGACCGCCGGTCCCGAGCAACCGTCGGCGGCAGCCCCGCCCGCCGACTCCGTCGAGGTGCAAGACCCCGCCGCTCTGTTGGCCAGTTTGGCGGCCGAGCGGGATCAGTTAGCCAGAGAGCGCGACGAGTTCTACGAGCTGTTGTTGCGACGCAGCGCCGAGTTCGAAAACTACCGGCGGCGGGTGGAGCGCGAGCGCCGCGAAATGCTGGAACTGGCCGGCATGGAAACCGTCCGCGAGCTTCTGCCCATCCTGGACGACTTCGAGCGCGCCCTGAAGACGGAGACCACAGATCGCGACTACGCCAAGGGCATCGAACTGATCTACCAGCGCCTCATGGAAACGCTCAAGAAAATCGGCCTGGAGCCGATGACCTGCCAGGGGCAGAAATTCGACCCCCATCAGCACGAAGCAGTCGAAATGACCCCTACCGAGGAGTACGAGGATCACACGATCATCGAAGAGTACCGCCGCGGTTACAATTTTAGGGGAAGGCTGCTGCGGCCGGCGATGGTGAAAGTGGCCGTCCAGTCGGACACCAATGGCCGGGGCCAAGCGTGACTATTACGAAATCCTGGGCGTGGACCGTAACGCCACCCAGGAAGAGCTCAAGGCCGCTTACCGACGGGCTGCGCTCCAATACCATCCGGATCGCAACCCCGGCGACAAGGACGCCGAAGAAAAATTCAAACAGGCCGCGGAAGCCTACAGCGTCCTAAGCGACCCGCAAAAACGCGCCCTCTACGATCGTTACGGCCATGAAGGGCTGTCGGGGGCGCCGGCGCCCAGCTTCGATCCCTCGGTGTTCGCCGACTTCACCGACATCCTGGGAGACCTGTTCGGCTTCGGCGACCTGTTCGGGACCCCGCGCCAGCGCCGGCCGCGGCCGCGTCGCGGCGAAGACATCCGATACGATCTCGAAGTCTCTTTCGAGGACGCCATGCGCGGCACGACCGTCGAAATCCAGGTCCCGCGCCAGGAAACGTGCTACCGATGCCACGGCCGCGGCGCCGAAGCCGAAGATATCATCACCTGCCCGCAGTGTCGCGGGCGCGGCGAGATGATCTACCAACAAGGCTTTCTGACCATCCGCCGCACCTGCACGCATTGCAACGGCGCCGGCCAGGTGGCGCGTCGGGCTTGCAGCCTGTGCCGCGGCCAGGGTTCCATCCGCACCGACCGCAAAATCAAGGTCAACATCCCGCCCGGCGTGGACAGCGGCACTCACCTGCGCATGGCGGGCGAGGGAGAACCCGGCAGCAACGGCGGTCCGCCCGGCGACCTCTACGTGGTTCTCGCCGTCAAAGAGCACCCCTTCTTCGAACGGCGCAACGATGACCTGCATTGCACGATTCCGGTCAACGTGGCGCAGGCCGCTCTCGGGGCCGACATCCAGGTCCCCACGCTGGAAGGAACCGAGACCATCCACATTCCCGAGGGCACGCAAAACGGCGCAACCTTCCGGTTGCGCAACCGCGGCGCGCCACGCCTGAATCGCAGCGGGCGGGGCGACCTCATCGTGCACATCGAGGTCAAGGTGCCCACGCGCCTCACACGCGAGCAGCGCAGGCTCTTCGAGCAATTGCGCGACACGCTGCCGGCGGAAAATCAGCCGAAATCCAAAGGCATCTTCGAGAAGGTCAAGGATTACTTCCAGTAAGTCCGCCGGCTGCTTCTCAGTTCAACCTGCCCGCAGCCCACAGGATGGCGTTGCGCACCAGCCGCTGCCAGCCGGGATGCATGTGCGCCTTGGCGTCGTGACCTAACTGGATTACGACCACCCGCGCTTTCTCGTACGGGCTGATCCAGGCCACGGGCCCGTCGCTGGTCGGATGGTCGGTTTTCAGCAGGACGAGATTGTTGGGCGAGATCCACATGTTCTTGTAGGTCTCATCCCGGATATGCATGCGCGTGATGCCCGCCAGCACCGGATGTTTGGCTACCGGCTCCACTTCCAATTCGACGTCATGCCGGTAACTGGACGCGGGCCGCTCGCCCTCCGGTTTGAGCAGATACTTGCCGCCCACCACTTCGTCCGTCCACCACTTCCAGTCCAGATAATCCACCAGTGCGTGGTGCAAAACCACCAGGCCCCGGCCGCTTTCCACGAACGCGCGCAGGTTCGCCTTGCCCGTTTCGCCGATGTGCTCTTCCTGCACCGAGTCGTAAAGCACCAGCACGTCCCAGTTCTTGCGCAGGTCGCGCTGGAAGACGTTCGGATGGGGGAAGATCACAGCACGGATGCGCTCGTCTCCTTCGAAGGCGCGATAAAACGTCGGATCGTAGCTGTGCCCTCCCGTGACCACCAGCGCGCGCACCGGGGACGGCTTCGCGGCCGCGCTCTCCGGCGCGACTTCGCCCCGGGCCGCCCACTCCGCGCCGCGGGCAAAGCTCAGACGAAACCCCGGCTCCTGCATGGCCGCCACGTCGTGACCCAGCACGGTATGAAACACGCGACCCTTGCCGTACTGCACGGTCCACAACACCGGCTCGTCCTTGCCCGTGCCCCCGTATTTGGGATCGTCGAACGCGACAGCCAGCACTTTGGCCTGCGGCTTCATCCGCATGTTGTGGTAAAGCTCGTCGTTCATCAGGAAGCTCTCCGGCAGACCCCGCGTCGCCGGATGCTCCCGGTCCACGATGCGCACGCGGAAGGTGTGGCGCTGCCCGTGTCCCGTGCGCGGCGCGTCCAGGGAGAAATGCCCGCCGATCATTTCCGCATACTCGGGCCACGGCGGCTCCACAATCGAAGTGCGCACGTGATTGTCGCCCAGCACGGGCAGTCCCACGAAGGCGTAACTGGCCGCGTGAACCGGCGCCAGACCGCCGCCCGAGCGCACGAAGTTCTCGAGCGCGCGCTCAGCCGCAGCCCCCCACCGCGGCCCGTTGTAGTCCAGGATGACAACCTGATAGGCCGCCAGCGTCTCCGCGGTGATTCCCATCGGTTCCTCGATCACGCGGACATCGAACCGTCCCGTTTCAAGGAGAATGCGACGCAGCTCCGGGGTCGTCGTGCGCCAGTCGTGGTTGTTGCGTCCGGAAAGAATCAAAGCCCGAATGGCCCCCGGGCGAAACAGCGGGAGCGTGTTCTGGGCCGCCAGCAGGCTCGTGGCCGCCAGAAAACTCAACAGAGTTCGCATGGCTACTCTCGGCAATAGCAGAGCCCGGCCCCCGCTGTCAAATCGGCTATGCTCGGAGGAAGGATGCTGCCCACCGTCGCTGTGCTGTTGCGCGCTCCCTGCGGGCCGGTGAGCGTGGAAACCATTTCCATCCCCGAGCCGGGCGCGGGCGAGGTTCTCATCCGCGTGGAAGCCTGCGGTCTCTGCCATGCCGACTTGCTGGTCGCCGGCATGCAGAAGCTTCCGCTCGCACCGCTGGTGCTGGGCCACGAAGGGATCGGGCGAATCGAAGCGCTGGGTCCCGGCGTGGACGGCTGGCGCGCAGGAGATCGAGTCGGCGTGACTTTCCTGGCCGCCACGTGCGGCCAGTGCGAGTACTGCCGCAACGGCCTGGAGCGCTTCTGCCCGTGGCAGTCCAACATGGGTTTCAACCGCCACGGCCTGCTGGCTGAACGCGCCGTCGCGCCGGTGAATTTCATGGCCCGGGTGCCGGAAAACCTGCCGGCCGCCGAAGCGGCCCCGTTGTGCTGCGCCGGCTGGAGCGCCTGGAGCGCCGTCTGCGAGACGGGCTTGCAGCCCGGTCAGCGCGTGGCTCTTTTCGGCATGGGCGGCCTGGGACATCTCGCCGTGCAGTACGCCCGTGAGCGCGGCCTGCGCGTGGTGGCCGTGGATGTCTCCGAAGCCAAGCTGCATCTGGCCCGCAAGCTCGGCGCCGAGCTGACCCTCAACGCCGAAGACGCCGGGCGCGCGCTGCTCAAGCGCTATGGCGGCGTGGATGCCGCGGTGGTGCTCACGGACTCGCCCGACGCCATCCGGGAATCCTTCCGCGCACTCAAACGCGGCGGGACCTTGGTGCTGGTGGGCCTGAGCACGGCGAGGCCCGAGCTGCCGTTGTTCGAAACCATCCTCAAAGGCATCACCGTACGCGGCCACTATCTGGGCACGCGCGAGCAACTCGAAGAAGTCTTCGTGTTGGCCGCGCGCGGCGTGGGCCGCCCGCAAGTCGAGGCTTTCCCCTTGAAGGATGCGCCGCGCATGATGGAGCGGCTCAAGCGCGGTGAGCTGGTGGGGCGCGCCGTGGCGGTGATGGAGAGCTGACGCAATCGGCCAACCTCACGCCAGGCGCCCGTATTCGCGCGCCGCGTCCCGCAAGAATTTCAGGTTCTCCCACGGCGCGTCGGCAGGCGTGCTGCAACTGGAGGCGTAAATGAAGTGTCGCCCGTCGCCTATGGAGGCGAACAACTCGCGCGTGTACTCGTGCAGGCGGCGTTCCGGGTCTTCGCGGATCTGGAGCCGCGGCGCGTCCATGCCCCCGTTCACCGTGAAGTTCTCGTAACCCGCCCACCGGCGCGCTTCCCCGAGCGGCACGTCGCCGTTGGGCGGCGGCGTCAGGCCTTCCAGGCAGTCAATGCGGCAGCCGCCCACCAGCGGCATCAGCGCCTTGTTGCGACCGCAGGCGTGCACGACGAAAATCTTCCCCGCCGCGTGAACGATCTCCGCCGCTCTGGAGTAAAACGATTCGCAGTAGTCGCGGAACAGGCGCGGCGGGTGGAAGGCCGAGTCGAGATTGTCATTGGAAATCAGGATCTCCACTTCGGGAACCTTCACCATCTGCTCGATCAGCGCCAGCGCCTTCTCCTCATGGATGCCCGCCAGCGCCTTCATCTGCTCGGGATGATCAGCGATGAAAAGACTGGCGTTTTCCGCCCCCGCCAGCCAGTGAAAATTTTTGAGCGGCGAATACGTGACGCTGGCCATGACCAGCCCGTCTTCTCCCACGCGGCGCACCCACAAGCGAAACAGATCCGCATCGAAGACGAACTCGCGCGACTCGATGAGAAACCGCACGGCCTCGTATTGGCTCCAGTCCTTCCACCACGGTTCGGAGACCAGATCGGCCACCGCCTCTTCGCTCAGCTCCCAGGCGCTGGTCAGAGTTCCGTACGGAGTTTCCAGCCGGCGCCGAAGCCGCTTCTTTCCCGGCGGGTACACGTTGAAGGCCGTCACCACGGGACGATCGAACGGCGACTCGCCATCGAATTCTTCCAAGTAGAGCGCTGACGGAAAGACCTCGCGGGTGGCGTATTGCGTGTCCCAGCGCGCCAGGATATCGGCGCCAAGATGACGCAGCACGTCGAACGGGTGTTGCGCCCAGGCGATCTCCGCGGGAAGCGCGTTGCGCGCTTGCCGGCTGTAAAACCAGTAGCACAGATTGGGGGCGAAGGGAACGAAGTCCGGCGTTTCGCCCCGGAACGCCGCCAGGATTCTCTCGCGCCCGGTCATCCGCATCCACTATACTTGGCGCAATGTCGCACCTGAGATGGTGGATCGCGGGCCTGCTTTTCCTGGCCACCCTGATCAACTACGTGGACCGGCAATGCCTGTCGGTGCTGGCGCCGGTGCTGCGGGACGAATTCGCCATGTCCAATACCGACTATGCCCGCGTGGTCTCCGCCTTCATGCTGGCGTACATCATCGGGCAAACCGCTTCGGGGCGCTTGATGGACTGGCTGGGGACGCGAGCCGGCTTCGCCCTGTGCATGATCTGGTGGTCGGCGGCGGCGATGCTGCACGGCCTGGCGCGGTCGGCGCTCCATTTGGGCGTCTTCCGCTTCCTGCTCGGCCTGGCGCAAGCCGGCAACTGGCCGGGCGGCGTCAAAGCGGTCTCCGAATGGTTCCCTCTGCGCGAGCGCGCGTTCGCCGTCGGCCTGTTCAACAGCGGCTCGACCATGGGCGCGATGGTGGCGCCCCCGCTGGTGGCGGCGCTGGCCCTTGCCTTCGGCTGGAGGCCGGCCTTCATGATCACCGGCGCCACAGGCTTCCTCTGGCTGGTTGCCTGGCTTGCGATCTACAGAGCGCCCGAGCGCCACCCCTGGCTAAGCCCCCAGGAATTTGAACTCATCCAAAGCGGCAGAGCCGCAACGACAGTGGCCCGCAGCGTGCGCTGGGTCTCTCTTCTGCGCCAAAAACCGGTATGGGGACTGGTGCTGGGACGGATGCTGGCCGACCCCGTCTGGTGGTTTTACGTCTTCTGGCTGCCCGAATATCTGAAACGGGAGCGACAGTTCAGCCTGGCAATGATCGGTTACTTCGCGTGGATCCCGTTCCTGGCCGCGGTGCTGGGCTGCCTGGCCGGCGGCGCGGTTTCGGGGCGTCTGGTCCAACGAGGCTATGACACGATTCGCGCGCGCAAAGCGGTGATGCTGGCTTGCGCGTTGCTGATGATGTCCGGGATTCCTGCGGTGACGGTCCCGGGCGCCTGGGCGGCAATCGCTCTCATCAGCGTGGCGACGTTCGCCTACCAGGCTTGGGGGTCCAACATCCTCACGCTGCCGGCGGACCTGTTCCCGCCCGCGGTCGTGGCCTCGGTCTCGGGCTTGAGCGGAACCGGTGCGGCCACCGGCGGGATGGCATTCACGCTGCTGACGGGTTACCTCGTGGATCGCTTTTCTTATGCGCCGGTCTTCGTCGCCGCCGGACTGATGCCGCTGGCCGCGTTCGCCATCGTCACTTGGGGCGTGCGCTTCAAGCGGCAGGACGGTTAGACGTGGCGAAAACTCCTTCGCCCCGGTACGCCTCGCTCGCCTGCGAGAGATCGTTGCCGATCAAACTGATGTTGCCGGACGCCTGCGCCTCCAGAAACACCGGCACGGGTCCGGGCAACCGGCAGCCGCTGATCAGCGCGCCGTCCACGCCGCGCAGCCGAACGGCGACCTTGCGTGCGGCCCACGAACAACCGGCCATCTCCAGGCCCGCGACGTCGTGGCAGACCACGGCCGGCCGCTCGTCGGCCTCTGCGAAACTTGTGCGTACATTCTCGAAGCGGATGTTGCGCACGTGCCGGCAGAAGAAAGCGTAGGCAGGCAACAATCCGAACATCTTGTGCTCGGGATACTGATCGGGATGCTCGGGCACGTCCTCGGGCGCCTCCTTGATGCCGCCTTTGAACAAAATGTGGACGTCGCGGATGGTCACATCCTCGATGTTGTGGCCCGGAATTCCCGAAATCGGGCAGCCGATCGTGCTCGCGCCGATGGCTTCGATGCCCCGGATCTGCACGCCGCGCAGCTTGCCCACGCCCGGCCGGGGATCGCCCTCCCGGAACGGACGTCCGCGATCGCCCAGACGAATGAAGATCACGTTGTTCACGTCGCGCATCGTTACGTTGGAGATGCTGACGCGCTCCAGCACGCCGCCGTCCACCATCTCGATGGCGATGCCTGAAAGCCGGGTGTCGAATATCGTGCAGTTGGAAACCACGATGTCCTGAAAGCCGCCGTTGGATTCGGTGCCCAGCTTCAAGGCGTTGCACCAGGTGGAAAGCAGGCAGTTGGTGATCACCACGTTGCGCGTGGGACGATCGGAAGTGCTCTTGAGCACGATGGCGTCGTCCAGGGAAGCCACGTTGCAATCGGAGATGAGCACGCGCCGGCAGCAGTCAATGTCTATGCCGTCGTTGTTGGCGTTGGCGTAGCTGCGCACGGTGATTCCGCGAATCGTCACATCCTCGCAGTCCAGGTAGTGCTGCACCCACATGGGGGAGTCCCGAATGGTCAGATCGGTCACGGCCACCTGCCGGCAACTGACGAGCCGGATCAGATACGGCCGGACCTTGTACGGGCCTTTGAACGCCGCACCCTGGCCGTCAATCGTCCCGCGCCCGTGCAGGCCAACGTTTTCCAGCCCCTCGCCGAAGATCAGACTGCGTTCGGTGTAGTTGTCGGTGTAGGAACGGATCTGCGGGCGCGTGATCGGATAATCCTCCAGCCGCGTGCTGCCCAGCAGCGTCGCGCCGGATTCCAGGTAAAGGTGCACGTGGCTCTTCAAGATCAGGCCGCCGGAGAGATAGCGTCCTGGCGGGAAATAGACCGTTCCGCCGCCGCCCGCAGCGCAAGCGTCAATCGCGGCCTGGAGAGACTTCGTTTCCAGGCGGCCGCCATCGCCGGCAGCGCCGAAATCCCGCACATTGAAGATGCCGGCCGGCCCGGGCTTCTGCGCCTGCGCAGGCAACGCCAGAGCGCCCGAGCCAACCATTCCCAGCAGGAAAGCCCGTCGCGGATTCGATCGAGTCATGGTCCCAGTATGGCTCAGTTGCTCGCGCCGGAGCAGAGACTTCTTCAGGTTTGATGGGCCACCCGGCCCGCCCGGAACGGTTCGGCGGCTCCGCACAGGGCATCGCTTCGGGCGCAAAACTGCGGCGTCAGCACGGCGCCCCACGCCTGAGCGACGGCTTTCAAAGCGACATCGGCTTTCTCGGCCGTGCGTCTTGGCCCGCTTTCGTCCGCCAACCCGAAAAGCAATGGTTGCGTCGAGCGCTTCTTCCGCACCCTCCAAGAGCAGCTTCTCCGGGCGCGGGACTTCGACAGCCCGGCAAAGCCTCCCCGGCCCCAGCGCTGCTATTCGGGGCTGTCGTCGGAGTCTTCGCCCGTGGCGTCCTCGTCCTCGTTCGCGCCGCCGCGCTGGATCTCTTCCAGCGCCTCCTCGAACTCGTCGCCGCCTTCGCCCAGTTCTTCGCCCATGCGCCGC
>Ga0197142_1000992_pt1 | contig 26156 bp, 31 predicted proteins | sample GBS60_MetaG_FD_148614 | JGI IMG/M metagenome (GOLD analysis project Ga0197142, IMG submission 148614) | Sediment microbial communities from Great Boiling Springs, Gerlach, Nevada, United States - GBS 60_MetaG | ecosystem: Environmental > Aquatic > Thermal springs > Hot (42-90C) > Sediment... | reverse complement strand
ATCCGACTACAATTTCATACCCCTTTTCAGGAGCTCCGTCCATATAGCTAAAAATCTCATTTATCACCTCATCAAAGGTTAAATACCCCTTGGTAGGACTATAAAAATTGCCACTGACTATATTGACTTCTTCACTCATAGAAATTTTAAAATTATAACAATAAAAAAGTATCTGGTCAAATTAAAAATCTAAAAATAATTCTTACCTAAACAAATCAGTTCTCTATTGAGTAAACAATCCTTAAAAATTCCTCAGGTTTTAAAGAGGCCCCTCCCACCAAAAGACCATTGATTTCGTTCTCTTTTAAATATAAAGTAGCATTAAAAGAATTCACACTCCCCCCATAAAGAACTCTTATTGGCTTTGAAAGAAAGTTCCTTATGAAACGACAAGCACTGATCGTCTCTTTTACAGAACAATTTTTTCCTGTACCAATAGCCCAAACAGGCTCATAAGCAATAAAAATATTTTCAAAATTCTTCACTCCATCCAAACCAATTTTAATCTGACTTTTTAAAACATTTGTTTTCTTGCCTGCCTTTCTGTCTTTTAAAGATTCACCTATGCAAAAAATGACTTTTAAACCCGATTCTAAACACTTTTTAATTTTCTTGTTTATAATCTGGTTGGTTTCTTTAAAATAAATACGCCGCTCTGAATGTCCAATGATTACATATTCCACCCCCAAATCCTTTAACATTAAAGGAGAAATTGCGCCTGTAAAGGGTCCTTTTTCTTCAAAATAAACATCTTGAGCTCCTAATGTTAATCCCTTGAGTAAAACCAAATAAACAAAAGGGGGACAAATGATAACCTGATCTTTCTTGTCGGATTTTAAGCCTTGCTTAATTTTAGTAAAAATGTCTTGAACCTCTAACAAGCTCGTGGGATTACATTTCCAATTAGCAATAATTAATTTTTTCATTTTTTATTTATTAATGTTAATACTTCAGTCTTGTCTTTTAAAATAGCGATTGTGTGTTCAAAATGAGCAGTCAATGAACCATCTTTGGTGGCATAACCAAACCCATCTTTTGATTTTATCAAGGTGTAGTCACCGGCGGTAATCATAGGTTCTATGCAAAGAACCATTCCTTCCTTTAATTTCTCACCTTCTCCCCTACGACCAAAATTGGGAATTTTGGGATCTTCATGCAAGTGCTTGCCTATACCATGCCCACACAAATCCCTAACCACTGAAAAACCCTGACTTTCGACAAAACGTTGAATTGTGTTTCCAATATCTCCTATTGTATTCCCTACTCGAGCTTTTTTAATAGCCAACCTTAACGCTTTTTTTGCTACCTTTATTAATCTTTGAGCTTCAAAGGAAATTCTTCCAACCCCCACTGTAATAGCCATATCCAAGTAATAATTTTTATACAATATCCCCAAATCTAAACCCAACACATCTCCTTCTTTTAATTGATAAGAAGAGGGTACTCCATGAACAATATTTTCGTTCACTGATGTACAAAGAACATGTTTGAATCCCTCATACCCTTTAAAAGCAGGTTTTACCCGATAAAAAGCAATGAGGTTTTCTGCCATTTCATCTAATTGGAGGGTTGTGACGCCCGGTTTTGATTTCCTAATTATTTCTTTCATAATTTCTGCCAATATCTTTCCGCCCTCTCGCATTATTTCTATCTCTTTTGTTGTTTTAATATAAATCATTTGAGCGCTCTTAAAATGTCCTCGAATACCTGAGCCACAGATCTTTCTCCTTTTATTTTGTGAATCCGAATTTTATTTTTTTGAAAATAAGAAAGGATTGGAAGGGTTTTCTTCTGGTATTCTCTAATTCTTACTTTTATAATCTCTGGAGTGTCTATCTTTCTTTTAATCAAAAGAGAACCATCTAACGGACAATGGGTTAAGTTCTCTGTTTCTTTATTAAACAGAATGGAGTGACGCATTAACTGACAAATCTTACGATGGGAATTGCGGAAAATTGTTTCCTGAGGGCTAATTTCTAACAGAATAACCCTTATATTTTTTTTATCGTAAAGATTTTCTAAAATCGGCAAAATTTTCTTGGCTTCATAAAGAGTGCGAGGAGAACCGCTCAAAACCAAATTTTTGCCAGCCTCAAATAATTTTTTTATTTCATTAACAACAAGAAAGGTTACAAAAGGCGGACTACACAATTTTCCTTCCTGCCATTTCCTTTTTTCCTCTAATATATCAAATTTTTTCCCGTTGATTTTAACAAACCTTTCCTCTTTCTTGAGGGGAAAATTTTCTATTTCTTTAAACCTGTTTTCTAAAATTTTACTTGTTTCAAAAAGATATAAATTAAGCTTTTCAGCTAAGAGTTCGGCTTGGGTTCCTTTGCCAGCACCAGGAGGGCCTAAAATAATAACAACTCCTCTCCTCATTGTTTTAAAAAATTAAAATGTGTCATACTCTCTCATTTGTAATTGAGAGTTTACTTGTCTGACAGTTTCTAAAACCACGCTCACAATAATTAAAACCGAGGTACCGCCTATTAAAAAACTAAATTGCCCAATCCCGGTAAGCGTATTGACAAAAGAGGGTAAAACCGCGATAAAACCAAGAGCAAGGGCGCCAGGAAAAATTACCTTGTGAAGAATGTTTTTTACGTAGGTAGCAGTCGGTAAACCAGGTCTGACGCCTTTTACGAATCCACCTATCTTTTGAAGATTCTCTGCTATAACTTTGGGATCAAAAACAACCGCCGTATAAAAATAAGTAAAAACTACAACCAAAAGAAAATATAGAGCATTATGGACCCATATATTATTAAAAAAATCATTCATTGATTTTGCTACAATAGCCCCTATTCCTTCGTAGGTGGCTAAATAATTAAATATCATACTAAAGAATAAAAGTACTGAGAGGGCAAAAATAATGGGAATTACTCCGGCCGGATTAATGCTTAAGGGCAAGAAGGATGTTCCCCCTCCATACATTTTAAAACCTCGAATTCTCTTAGCAAAAGAAACAGGAATAGGTCGGCGCGCCTCGTTGATTAAAACCACACCAGCGATGATTCCTATACACAAAACAAAAAAAATAATATAAGAAACAAGTTCGCTTGATTGAAAACTAACCGCCATTTCAAATATGTTCAAAGGGACCCTGGCTACTATTCCAGCAAATATCAAAAGAGAAATTCCATTACCTATCCCTTGTTCAGAAATAAGCTCACCCAGCCACATTAAAAACATTGCACCAGCAGTAATAGTCAAAAGCGTAGAAATCATTAATGATAGCGGCATCTCTAAAATTAACCCCTGTTTTTTAAAAAGAAGAATCATACTATAACCTTCAACAATTGAAAGAGGAATAGTAAGCAGTCTTGCATACTGATTAAACTTCCTTCTACCCGCTTCTCCTTCTTCTTTATAAAGCCTCTCAAGCCCGGGAAAAATCATTGTTAATAACTGTAAAATAATGGTGGCAGTAATATAGGGACCCAACCCTAATAAAACAAGAGAGAAATTGCTCAAAGCTCCTCCGGTAAAAAGATTTAAGAGACCAAATGCTTGATTTTGTTCAAAAAATCCCTTCATTTGTTCAAGACGAATGCCAGGGATAGGAATATGAGCTGCCAGACGAAAAACCACTAATAGAAAAATTACGATTAGAAACTTTTTTCTTAATTCTTTGTTTTTGATGATAAATAAAATTTTTTGATAAAACATCTTCTCTCTCGGATTTTACTATTTTACCATATTTTTAATTTCACCACCTACCTTCTCTATTGTTTCTTTGGCTGATTTAGATAATAAACAATTCTCAATGGTTAACCTCTTGGTCAAACTGCCCCTTGCCAAAATTTTCACTTTTGGAATTTTCCCCTTTATTCTTTCAATAATGCCCTTCTCTAATAAAACTTGGGGGTTAATCAATTCTCCATCCTGACATTTTTGCTCAAGCATATCTAAATTAACGATAGACAAAGGTTCTTTTATCCTACTCCACCGATAACCTCTCAGCTTAGGATATTTCTTGATTATCTCTCGAATAATCGGAACTTTTTTTCTGCCCGCTCTTGCATTCTGACCTTTTATTCCTCGGCCAGAATAAGTACCTTTCTTTCCTCCTCTGCCAACTCTCTTTTTTCTCTTTGTTGAATGTATTGGTTTTAACTCATGTAACTGCATTATTTGAATTTCGAATTTTAGTTTTCTTTAATTTTTTTAATGCTTCGATGGTGGCCATTGCATTATTGAGTTTATTTTTTGACGCAGAAAGTATTTTTGAAGATATATTTTTAATCCCAGCTAAATCACAAACAACCCGCACTGCTCCCCCTGCCACCAATCCCCTTCCTTTTTGTTGAGGTTTTAGAAAAACTTTTGAAGCTCCAAATTTAGCCATTACCTCATGGGGTATGGTATCATCAACAATAACCACATCAATCATATTCTTCTTTGCCTGACGCAAGGCTTTTGCAACTGCCTGCGCCACGTCCCTACCCTTGTCTACTCCCACCCCCACTTTTCCTTTTTTATCTCCCACCACCACCACTGCTCGAAATCTTAATTTCTTTCCTCCTTCTGTCACGCGGGAACCCTTGCTAAATCTAAAAGTTGACTGTAAAAACCTTCCTTGGCTTTACCCTCAATAGGACCCTGAAAAAAACTTGATTCTTCTTGTAAGGATGTATCTTTCATTGTTGTTAATTTATTAAATTTTAAAATTCTAATCCCTCATCTCTGGCGCCTTCTGCCAGTGCTTTTACTCTTCCGTGATAAAGAAATCCGCCTCTATCAAAAATAACCTTCTTAATATTCATCTCCCTTGCTTTCTGCGCAATTAATCTTCCGACTTCCCGTGCCTTCTCTGTCTTTGTGGTTTTGCCCCTCTTTTTACACATCATATCGGAAACGCCTATTAAAACCCTCCCTTTTTCATCATCAATCAATTGAGCATAAATGTGTCTATTGGAACGGAAAACACAAAGCCGCGGTCTTTTAGCAGTTCCTTTTATCTTAAATCTTATTTTTTTATGACGCCTTTTCCTTCTTATTTGTTTTTCTAACATCTTTCTATTACTTTCTTATTATTTTCTATTATTTAGAAGCAACCACCTTCTTTCCTTCTTTTCTTCTTACTCTTTCGGCCTCATATCTTATTCCCTTGCCTTTGTACGGCTCAACCTCTTTCTGTTTTCTGATAATAGCAGCCACCTCTCCTACCTTTTGTTTGTCAGGACCTGAAACTGTAATAATATTTTTATCTACCGAAAAAGTAATACCTTCAGGTCTTTTTATTTTCACTGGGTGGGTAAATCCTAAATTCAAAACAAGATATTCTCCTTCTATATTTGCCCTAAAACCAACTCCCTCTAATATTAACTTTTTTTCAAAACCTTTTGTAACGCCCTCTATCATATTAAAACAAAGTGCTCGAAAAAGGCCCCACATCTTTTTAACAGAAGGTGTTTTATTTTTAGGCAAAACAATCAAATATCCGTTTCTCTCTTCTATTCTAATATCAGGATGAATCTTCTGAATTAATTCTCCTTTTGGTCCTTTTACCCTAATTTCATCATCTTTAATCTCAAGCTTTACAGCCTCTGGAATTTTAATTGGTTTCTTTCCTATTTTGCTCATCGTAGTGATTTTTATAATTTTCTTAAGGTTTTTTTAAGGTTTATTCTTATTTTTACCAAACCTCCACCAATACCTCACCTCCTTTTTTTCTTCGTCTCGCCTCCTTATCAGTCATTAATCCTGCTGAAGTTGAAATAATGGCAATTCCATATCCTCCCTTTACTGCCTTAATCTCTCTAGCCTTTTTATATATTCTCTGACCAGGTTTGGAGATCCTTTTAAAATCGCTAAAAACTGGAGAATCGTTTATGTACCTGGGATAAAGTCTCAAGGTTTTGATTATTTTTCCTTTCATCGTTTCCTTCACGTCCTCCAAAAAACCCTCTCTCTTTAAAATTAATGCGATCTCTTTCTTTAACTTCGAAGAGTTTACTCTTACCTCCGACTTTCCAACTGCCACCGCATTTTTTATTTTGTTGAACATATCTGTAATTGGATCCATATTATAAAAGTTATAAAAAATAAATTTACCAACTTGATTTTATAATTCCCGGAATCTCTCCTCGATTAGCCATCTCTCTAAAACAAATTCTACACAATCCAAATTTCCGCATAAATCCCCTCCTTCTCCCACAACGAAAACACCGGTTTACTTTTCTTACCGGAAACTTAGGCTCTTTTTTTGCTTTTACTATCTGTGATATCTTAGCCATTTATTATTCTATTCTTTAATAGGAAAACCTAATAATTTATATAATGTCAAGCCCTCTTCCTTGCTTTTGGCGTTCAAGACAATAGAAACCTCTAATCCAAAAATAGTTTTTTCTTTTTCAGTAAATACCTCAGGAAAAATAATGTGTTCTTTAATTCCTATTGATAAATTCCCTTTTTCATCAATCGAATCAGGAGGAATTCCTTTAAAATCTCTTGAACGAGGAAGTGCAATATAAATTAATCTTTCTAAAAAATCCCACATTCTCTTCCTCCTCAAGGTAATCATTGCTGCAATTTCCAATCCCTTTCTTAGTTTAAAAGCAGCTATCGACTTTTTTGCTTTAATTATTTTTGGTTTTTGGCCAGTAATCAAACTTAAATCTTTTATAATCGCCTCTACTAATTTTTCTCGCTCTGTACCTATCTTATTTACTGTCTGTTTACCAAAACAAGTATTTACCACCACCTTCTTAATAACCGGCACAGCCATCAAACTTTTATAGCCAAATTTTTCTATCATTTGGGGAATCACCTCTTTTTTATATTTTTCTTGTAGTCTTTCCATTGTTTCTTAAAACTCACATCAATTGATTTAAATTGTTTGTTGACATTTTTTACAAACCCTTAACTTTTTTCTCTCTTCCAGACGATAACCAACTCTGGTTGCTTTTCCGCAGTGAGGACAAAGTAGTTTTACATTTGAAACATCAATGGGGAAAGAAATTGTAACAATCTGTCCCTTCTCGCCCTCCCTTCTTGGTCTGATATGTTTCTTCTTTAAATTAACACCTTCCACGATAACCTGATTTTTTTTAGGAAGAGCTTTAATTACCTTACCTGTCTTGCCCTTGTCTTTTCCTGTAATTATTAATACTTTATCGCCTTTTTTTATTTTCATGCTCAAAATTTAATTAAACAAGTTCAGAAGCCATAATGGCAATTTTATCAAAACCTTTTTCTTTTATTTCTCTTGCCACAGGACCCAATATCCGACTTCCCTTGGGAAGCTTATTTTCAGCTAAAATCACAGCTGCATTATCATCAAATCTAATATAAGAACCGTCTTTTCTTCTATATTCTTTTTTTTGTCTAATAATCACAGCTCTTACTATGTCATGCTTTTTTACCAATCTTCGTGGCTCAGCTTTCTTAACAACCGCTACCACCACATCTCCAAGTTGCGCATAACGCCTCCGAGTCCCACCGGGGATATTAATAACCTGAATCATCTTTGCTCCTGTATTATCCGCTACTTTTAGCATAGATCTGGGTTGAATCATTTTTTATCTTAAATAAAATTATTTAATTTTCTCATTTTTAGTCTCCTCTTCTTTGTTCTCCTGACTTTGAATTGCTTTTTCCAAACAAGCAATCACCCGCCATCTCTTTTCTTTTGAAAGGGGTCGACACTCTTCAATCAGGACCCTGTCTCCTATTCGACATTCATTATTCTCATCATGGGCTTTATATCTCTTGTGTACCTTATACCTCTTTTTATATTTAGGATGTTCTTTTAATCTTTCCACTTCCACCACCACTGTCTTCTGCATCTTGTCTGAAACTACAATACCTTGTAAAATCTTTTTAGGCATTTTCTTTTTCTTTTAAAATAGTTAATATTCTTGCGATTTCTCTTTTAGTTTTTTTGATCTCGCTTACATTTTTAATTTTGTTCATCGCTAATTGAAAACGCAACTCATTTAAACTTCTCTGCCGATCCCTTAACATTTTTTCAAGTTCTTTTTTATCTTTTTTTCTTAATTCGCCCACCTTCATCTCTTTTAATTAAATTTAAACTTCTTCTTTTTTAACAAATTTTGTTTTTACTGGCAACTTACTACCCGCTCCTTCAAGTGCTTCTCTGGCTTTATCCTCGTCTATACCATCAAGCTCAAAAATTATTCTTCCGGGTCTAATGGGAAAAACATAATGATCCACACTTCCCTTTCCTCCGCCCATACCCACTTCATTACCCTTAAAAGTCACTGGCTTATCAGGAAAAATTCTTATCCAAAGTTTGCCTCCTTTTTTAAGGTATCTCAGAATATGACGTCTTGCTGCCTCAATCTGTCTAGCGGTAATCCATTTCTGCTCCAAAGCCTTTAATCCAAAGCTTCCAAAATTAATCTCAGTGGCTCGAGACTCAATTGCACCCTCCCTTCTTCTCCCTTTCTGCCATTTTCGGTACTTTACTTTTTTAGGCATTAATAAAGCCATTGTCTTTTTAAATTTAATAATTAATCAAACTTCTCTCCTTTGTATATCCATACCTTTATCCCAATTTTGCCATAAGTACAATGGGCCTCCCAAAACCCATAATCTAAATCAGCTCTCAAGGTATTGCGCGGAATTTTTCCTTCTGATAACCATTCGCTCCTTGCAATCTCTATTCCATTTAATCTCCCTGACATTTCAATTCTTACTCCCTTCACATCTTTGTTCATCATAACACGCTCAATACATCTTTTCATTACCTGACGATAAGGAACTCTTTTCTCAATTTGTTGAGCCGCCATCTGAGCCACTAATACTGCTGATGTCCAAGGATTCTTTATTTCTCTAATCTCTATCTTTATTTCTTTTTTCTCGTTTTCTGTAACTTTATTTTCTTTTCTGTACTCCTCTAATTCCTTCTCTATTCCTGTCTTTAATTTTTCAACACCGCCCCCTCCTCTTCCTATTATCAAACCAGGACGAGCGGTGGAGATAATAATATTAATGGTATTAACCGACCGTTCAATTTCTATACTTGCAACAAAGGCTTCTTTTAATTTTTTTTCTAAAAATTTTCTAATAACAAAATCTTCTTGTAAATAAAGACTCATTTTCTTACCGTAGAAACCTCGAGTATACCAATCCTCGACTTTTTTTATCCTAAATATTTTGGGGTGAACTTTATGACTCAATTTTTAAAAATAAATTTGAAGAAATCCATCCCACCGCGCGTGAAAGGATTCCTTCAATTTTATTTAATTTTACTTCTTTTTATCTTTTTTTATTTTTTTATCTGTTTTCCCTCTTAATTTCTGATCCAAAGATTTCTTCTGGTCAGACAAAGTTAAAATAATATGAGAAGATCTTTTAAGAATTGGATAGGCCCTTCCTCTCGACATCGGAAACCACCTTTTTAGTTTCAAACCCTCGTCTACGCGAATCGAAGAAATGAACAAGTCAGACTCTTCTGATTTGAAATTGCGCTTTGCTGCATCCACAGCAGAGTTTAAAAGCTTCAAAAATGGCTGAGAGCATTTATTAACAGTATAAGAAAGTATAGCCCGTGCCTCTGCCACACCTTTGCCTCTTATCAAATCAGCCACTCGCCTTGCTTTACGGGGCGAAACTCTAAAATTTCTCAATTTCATTGTTAACTCCATTGTTTTTAAAAACGGCCTACCGGCCTTTTCCTCATTATAAATAAAAAAATACAAAAGGTCAAGGTTTTTTTAAATTAAGTCTCTTTTATCGCCTCTACATAATTACAATACTCACAATAAGGAGAGGGTATTGGAATTTGAGATGATTGAAGACATTTATATATTTCAAAAAGAACCCCCTCCACCCACTCGTCATTCCCTTCATAAGGGATAATCCTAACATCAAATTCTAAACGTCCATTAAATACTTTATTAAATGTCTTTGCATTGCAATAGACAAAGTAAGCAAGAGGAGAAACTAAAAAACCGTTTTTTCGCAAAAGCCATTGATAGATCTCTATTTGACGTTTATATTGTTGATGCCACTTTTTATCTAATTGAATAATATCACTAAATTGAGAAGTGGCTTTGTAATCAACAACAATATACTCTCCTTGACTATTTTGCCACAAATCATCTATCGCGCCGTATATCAAAAAATTTGTAGGCTGATGAAAAAATTGAACTCCTTTGTTTGTATTCCGCCATTCGTTTAAACTCTCATGCCGGGCAGGAATTGCATCTATATGATAATTTCTAATAAGAGGATGGGCTATGCCTCTTTCTCTATACAAATCAAACTCTTGTTTTAACAATCTATCAACAGCTGAATTAAGGGTAAAGGGCAACTGAGAAGGCCGATAAATCTTTAATTTTTTCTCCAAATAAAAACAACGGGGACACTCAAGAAAAAGCTCAATTCTCGAACGCGATAATTTAATCGGTTTTTCCTTGCCATTTCTCTCAAAAACTCCATTTTTATATTCTGCTTCATCTGCCATTGAAATTTTAAAATTAATTATACATCTAAACCTTTTACTGTTTTTGCATAAGTATGAATAAATTTTCTTCGCGGCTCTACTTCTTCGCCCATGAGAATATCAAACATTTTATCTGCTTCATACGCTTGATTAAGTGTTACACGATATAAAATCCTTTTTTCAGGATTCATCGTAGTCTCCCATAATTGCTCAGGATTCATCTCTCCCAACCCCTTATATCGTTGAATCGAAACACCAACTTCTCTCCCGAATGTTTTTAAAATTTTCTCTTTCTCTTCATCTGTATAAGCATATTCTATTCTCTTGCCTGCTTGAATTTTATAAAGAGGTGGTTGAGCAATATAAATATATCCTGCCTCTATGAGTGGCTTAAAATAACGATAAAAAAGAGTTAATAATAATGTTCTTATATGAGCGCCATCTACATCAGCATCGGTCATGATTATAATTTTATGATAGCGTACCTTGCTTACATCAAAATCCTCTCCTATCCCTGTTCCTAAAGCAATAATTAAAGATTTAATTTCTTTGGAGGCAAGAATCTTGTCAATTCTGGCCCTTTCAACATTTAATATCTTACCCCGTAATGGTAAAATAGCTTGAAATCTCCTGTCTCTCGCCATCTTACTGGATCCACCGGCACTATCTCCTTCAACAATATATAGCTCTGATTCTTCTGGTTTACGGGATAAGCAGTCAGCCAATTTTCCAGGAAGCGCCAAGCCCTCCAGCACTCCCTTTCTCAAAACCGTCTGTCGAGCTGCCTTTGCCGCTAATCTCGCCTTGGCAGCCAAAAGACAATTCTCAATAATTGCTCGGGCATCTTGTGGGTGTCTTTCAAAAAAATCCAATAGTGCTTCGTTTAAGACTGATTCAACCGCGTTTTTAGCCTCCGGATTTCCCAATTTTGCTTTTGTTTGTCCTTCAAATTGCGGATTTTTAATCTTTATTGAAACAACCGCTGTCAATCCTTCCCTCACATCCTCTCCAGAAAAATTCTCCTCCTTTTCTTTTAAATATCCCTCTCGTCTCGCATATTCATTCAAGGAACGAGTCAAAGCGCTCCTAAATCCTGTCAGATGAGTACCCCCCTCCACTGTATAGATGTTGTTGGCAAAAGATTCTTCTACGCATTCCATTTCTTGAGTATACTGAAAAGCCACTTCTACCAAAATTTTATCTTTTTCTTTTTCTACAAAAAAGATATGAGGATGACGAGGGGTGTTGCCTTTAATTAAATATTTTATATACGAAGCAATTCCCCCTTCAAAATAAAAAGTATATTGACTCTCTTTACCCTTTTGTCGTTCATCTCTAAAAGTAATCCGCACTCCTTTGGTAAGATAAGCCTGCTGACGAAGATGATTTAAAATTTTTTTTGTATCAAATCTAATTTCTGGAAAAATTTCAGGATCTGGCTCAAAAATAACCGTTGTTCCTCTTTTATCGCTCTTCCCCACTTTTTTAACTGGCGTAATTGCCTTGCCTTTGGCGTACTGCTGAACATATTTTCCTCCATCTCTCTCAACTTGAGCTTCCATAAAAGAAGAAAGGGCACAAACTACTGAAACGCCAACTCCATGTAATCCTCCCGAGATTTTATAAGCCTCTCCACCAAACTTTCCGCCCGCATGGAGAGTGGTCATTACTGTTTCTAAAGCTGATTTACCAGTATCTTTATGTTTTTCTACCGGTATTCCTCTTCCATCATCACTCACCTTCACCCTATTATTGGGCAAAAGTGCCACTTCTATATTCTTGGCATATCCTGCCATCGCCTCATCTAAACAATTATCCACCACTTCCCAAATTAAATGGTGAAGTCCGTCAATACCAGTTGAACCTATATACATCCCAGGCCTTCTTCTTACCGGCTCTAATCCTTTTAAAACATAAATATCCTCTGCTGTATATTTGCCTTCTTCTTTGGAAGACAATTTTTCTTGTTGCTTGGGTTCTATAGCTATTTCCTTCTCTTCCTTTTTTCTTATCTTTTGTTTCTGATTATCGACCTTAATATTCCTTTCTTTTTTTTCATTCCGGCAAGAATTTTTTTTTATAACTTTCTCCTGTTTTTCTTGGGTTTCCTCTTTTACTTCTTTTATTCTTAACTTCATTTTAAAAAATTCTTTATCGAAGCAGAGCCCTTAGCTCAAGGGCGGTTGCTTCTCTTATTTTTTCGTGAATTTTATTTACCTCTTCATTAGTCAAAGTCCTTTCAAGCGATCGATAAATAATCCGAAAAGTGAAGGATTTCTTATCAGGACCAAACTTTTGTGCATCTTCATATTCATCGATTAGCTCCACTTGCTCCACTATATCTCCCGCTCTTTCTCTTACAATCTCATAGTAATTATTAAGACTCACATTTTTGTCAACCACAAAAGAAATATCTCTAATAATGGGGGGATATTTGCTCACCTCTTTATATTTGCTGTTGATATCTTTAAATTGATTGGTAATGCGCGGATCTTCTGACCACAAAATTCTAATATCAGGAATCTCCATTTTAATCATTGCCAATCGATCTCCAAACCCAAAAGCCCATCCATTGTAAATCTCTGGATTGATATTAAAGTTCTTTAAACAAACGGGGTTTACAAGTCCTGCACCACTCACCTCCAACCATTCATTTTTAAACATAATATTCATTTCCAAACTTTCCACCGTGTATGGAAAAAAATCATCTACAAACTTCCATTGCACATTAGGGCCAAAAACGCCTTTTGCCAATTCAACTTGTACTTTTTTTAAATCTTCCTGTGTGATTACTTTCTTTTCTTTCGCGCAAATCAACAAACCATCAATCTGATGAAAGGCAGGATAATGATTTCTATCAATTTCGTCTTTTCTAAAAACAATGCCAGGTGCTAATGCTTTAATCTCCCCATCATTCTTCAATCTTTCCAAGACTTGAGAATCTTTCAAATAAAATGACCAAAATGCTGTCGTATGGGTTCTTAAAATATGTGTTTTGTCTAAATAATAGGTATCTGTTTCTCGTCGAGCTGGGTGATCAGACGGCATATTTAAAAGGTCGAAACACTGTTCAACTGTCACTATTTTAGGGAACTCAACCAGATCAAAGTCCTTAAAAATGGGCAAATCTATAATGTAATCAAATAAAATCTTTACTGGCGAACCCTCTTTCTTTGTCAAATCTGGCAGACTCAAAAGCCTTTTAATCCTTTCTGCCTTCACGCCTGATTCTTTTTCTAATTTCTCTATTAACTCTTTTTCCTCTTCATTTTTGTAAACAATAAACCTTCTCATAATTAAAAATCCGTTTAATAATAAAGATTTTAACCAATTTTAGAATTAATTACAAGATTCAAAGGTGGCTTTACCTACAAATTATTCTCAAACACATAATGAAAAATTTAAGAAAAAAATACAAACCTTAAAGAGGGTTGACAGAGAAAAATCAATAAACATTTTAAGCAGACCTTTTCAAAATTATTTTTGCGAGCCCATCATACGGGCAATCCTAAAAATATACACGCAAGAGGCGAAAGGTTATTCTTTGATCAAGAATAGCATGTAAGCGAAATGGGATCGGTAAAATGAGATAAAGGTTGTTAAGATAGTTTAGTTTATCTCATTTTACCAAATATGGACGTAATTTTTAAAAATCAATACCTAAAAAAAGCTTGAATTGAAAAGGATGTTATCTTCTAAAATCAAAACAGGAGGAATCAGGGCCTTTAGATGAGTATTGCCAGACTACTAATTAGAATAGAAATTTGTCATTGAGAAAATCTAAAGTTAATCTTCGACACGCTTAGTTAAATGATTTGATAGAAATTCAATCAAAGAAAAACGAAAATGGCCTTAAGAGGCTTGATTACTATTTTTGTTTGTGATAAATTAATAATAAAAGAATGATCGCGCCTTGGAGGAGTAGTACCTCGACAGTCTCATAAGCTGTAGGCCCTGGTGCAATTCCAGGAGGCGCAACAAAAATGGATTTGAATGAAAGTTAAAAACAGCCGGGATAGCTCAATTGGTTAGAGCGTGGCACTCATAACGCCAAGGTTGAGAGTTCGATCCTCTCTCCCGGCACTTTTGAGTTTTTAGTAATAATATAATAATAAAATAAATATGTATTTTCGAAATCCCAATTATTTTGGCTCTCGATCACCAATTCAAGAAGGAAGAGATGTAGAAAAATCAATACTTGGCGCAGTGCCTTGGCAAAGACTTCCAGAAATATTCCGAAGCGCCCGCCATCAAAATCCTGAAGCCGAAGAAGCTCCAAAGCCTTTGTCAACTCAAGAAATTAAAGACTTAATAAATAAACTTAAACAACTTCATCTTCCTCTTGAAGTATTCCCAACCCTATTAATAGAAACCATTCAAAAAAACTGGCAAGAATGGATGAAAGAAGAGAAAAGCCGACCAGAAACAGAAATTAAAGAAGCGAAGTTCATTCCTTGTGTAGATACTCAATTAGATGATTTGGGAATAGATGCCATTGTAGAATTTTTACCAGCAGATGAAACACAAGAACCCATTAGAATAGGATTGGATATAACAAGCAATCCTGGAAAGTGCCAATAGGCAACGACAATTCAAACAAATAAATTAGTTTCAGAAGTTGTCCCTTTTAAGGTTATATTCTATTATCCTGCCGAGGGTTTTCAAAGATACTCTATAGAAGGAGACCAAGCATACCGCGAAAAAATAAATGAAGTGGCAGAGGCTATAAAAAATAGTTTTTGGGAAACAATACACAGGCGAGAACAGAAAAAAAACGAAAGAGAAAAACCCCAAAGAGAAAAACAGAGGAGAAGAAAAAGGAAGAGAAGGATATATTATCCCCTTTATCCTAGAAGATAAATCAATACTGGAAGATAAATCAATATTATATGCGGGCGTGGTGTAGCCCGGATAACACGCCTCCCTGTCACGGAGGAGATCGTGGGTTCAAATCCCATCGCCCGCGCATTAAATAACTTGTCTTTTAGAACTGCGGTTTCTAAGACAATCTTATCTCTTAATTTACAGTTTATTTAAGTACTTTTTTTCTTTTACAAAAAGCGAGTGAACACACTTGCAAATTCTCTAACCTTTTACTACTATCCTATATCCTAAAACTCGGTTATCCTACTCTGTCATTATTTATTCTGAGAAAGATTTAACCCACTCTGGTTCAGGCGGATATTGAGTGTTTAGCATCTCTCGCCAAGCCTCATCAGTTAATCTGTTTTCCATTGGTTGCTTAAATTCGTAATAACTAAACACCGGACCCACCCCTAATAGAATATGTCCTTGGGGAAGTTTGTAAGCCACTATTAAAGTTTTAATATAACCAACTCCCTCTTCTAAAACTTTTGGGCATTACCTTCGGTATGAACATCAGCAATTAGCGTTGTTTTAAAAATATCAGGATCAACCACTCCATAAATACCAGAATCAGCACGATCAACATCTCCATCGGCAACTATTTCTATCAACCCTTTCGAAACCATACCAAAATCTTCAATGAAATAATATTCTTCTTCGGTTAAAGGCTTATTTTCTAACTCCTTTTTGGAAATTTCTAATAACCTTGTTAGAATTTCAGAAAATCTATTTAGGGCATCTTCTATTCTTAATTTTTCTAATTCTTCTTCGGGCACTAATCCCTTTGATCCTTTATTTGTCATTTTGGTTAAAGTTAAAAGCCGAGCATAAAATTCTGGTACTGGTTCGACATAGTCAACAATTGGCGGTTCCCCAAATCCGGCCCCTAATTCAGCCATAGTATAACTTTGCTTTACGTACAAAATAGTATCGTGTCTTAATTCTGCCCAAGAAGCTAAAGCGGTATTTAACTCCTTATCTTGCCAGGCTTTTGTCTGCATAAAGGTTTGATAACCTTCGCCAAATTCGTCCAATAATGATCTTAAAACATAAAGCCAATTCCAATAAAGGTTTTGAAACCAGTCATTAGTAGAAAGAGAATCTATTTCTTGTTTTAATTCGGAAAATTTCTTTTCATAATCTGAATATTGGGTATCTCCTAAACTTGTTAAAATTTCTTTTGCCCTATTTGAACCAAATAAAGCCATTATATCTAATCCTCGAGGAAAACCTCTTACTTCTCTCATTGCCGGTGGCGGGCAAGCCGCTACCTCGGTTTTAACCCAAGTAAAAGGTCGGTTTTTTTCTATATTCAGGATAAGGATCGTCCCAGGAAAAAGTGAAGGGTTTTTCTTCGGTAGGCAATGGAAGCTTTTGTCCGGTATATTCCCCCGAATAAGGAGAAACAATTTCTGAAAACAACCAAGAATCTATAGTAAATCTTTGGCCCATCAACCGAAATCCCTTTGTTTCTTCTAAAAGTTTTTTTGCCTGAACTTTTAATTCTTGAATTTCTGTATCAGATAAAGGAGGGCAAGGCATAAATAACTCACAACCTCCTAATCCTCCGTAAATTTTGGGATTATAGGGGAGATTTAAAAGAGTATCTCTAAGGGTTGAATAATTTTCTTCAAATTTTTGAGGATTTATATTTTCTTTAAACAAACTTTTTAAAACAGCACCATATTCATAAGGACCTAAATCATCGGAAAATCCAACAAAGAAACCAGTGATGGCATACATTCTCGTCCACCTTTCTTGAATATCTTTACTTTGAGAAAATTTATTGGCAATTAAACTTGCCTGTAGGGTCTGAATTTTAGCATCATATTCGGAAACAATTCCGTTCATTGGACCCGTGCACATAGATTCTCCTTTAGACAAAACCGGCGAACCTTTAATCAAAGCTGTCATCCTTCCATACCACATCATTGTTTTAAAGAAATTTTTGAGTTTCTCTGATTTGGTATAATGACCCCTGGGAACATATTGAGAATAATCTTCTTTATAAATAAAAATTGGAGAAAATTCCCAGCCTTTGTGTTCTTCAATTAATTCAATTTCTTTTTTTACTAAATCCTTTACAAAATTTGGGATCTCAAAAGTATATTTTTTGGCCTCTTCCGTATTGAAAAGATTGAAAAATTTCCCTTCTTTTAATTGATTAGAAATAATTTCATCACAATAATCTTCTGGCCCATAACAATCAAATTCTTTCTTGATGTTCTCCTTTGTGGCAACTTGATTGCTTTTTGGTTTTAGTAACTCCAGAGCAACTGAGAAATAAGCTACATTTCTTTTAACCGCCTCCTTTAAATCTCCCGAAGTATTGTTATATTGTAAAAGAGCATCATCAAAAAATTCTTTACTCATCTGCCAAATGTCTGGATAAAAAAGGTCCTTTTCTAGTTTCATTAAAGTGGTATCAAAAAAGATATGATAATAATGCAAAAGGGAATCAGCGGTAATAAAAATCGGCAAATCTTTCTGTTCCAAAGTAGAATAAAAACCAACAAAATCATCCGGTTTATCGCCCAGTTCTTTTGGTGTAGAAATCACTACAAATCCATTTTTTTCTAAAAGAGATAAAGCTTGTGGACTCAATTGGATTTTTTTAGAGAATTTTTGATAATTAGCAATATCTGTAGTTTTAAGAGGGAGATTATATTTATATTTAGGAATCTTAGGAGTGACATCTATTTTTCTAAAATAATATCTTCTGATTTAATTAAACGTTTGGCGAGAACAATTTCAGCCGGTACAGGAGTTGGTTGAATCGTTGGTGGTTGGACCGAAGGGGGCTGGGGTTTAATTTCTCTTTTTTGCAAGTATAAGACACCACCAATAATCCCAGTTAAAATAACAACTGCTACTAAAATAATTAAGAGATTTTTAGAAAAGCCAATTTGGTGAAAAATTTGTTTTCTCATATTCATTTTTTTGTTAAAAATATCTTTATCTTGCAATTTCTATTATACCACTTTTTATTTTGTCAAGTAATTGTGGAGAACTTTTTTTAGCTAATTTTTCAAGAAACTCATTAGCTTTTTCTTGATTCATTAAAAATAGTTGGCTCAAATGGCTTTGAATTGGAAAAAGGTGGTAAATAACTTTTTCTGGATAAAGTTCCAAACCAACTGCTAAACCTTGTTGAGTTTCTTTTGAGAAATATTGGTCAAAAATAAAATTGCCCAACGAATAAAAAATTAATTTTCCTTTATATTCTTCTATTTCTTGAACAACATGAGGATGAGAGCCAATTATCAAATCTGCCCCAGAATCAATTATTTTATGAGCCAATTTTTGTTGGGAGATTGAACTCTTTAATTGGTATTCTTCCCCCCAATGAAAAATAATAATCAGAAATTTTTCCGGTTTTGAATTTCTTACTTTCTTTACAATTTCTATAATCTTGTCGTCAAAACAATTAAAAGGAAATGTTTTATTAAGAGCTAAAAAGATTATATTATCTCTCTCAAACAAAAAATCTTTATCGCATCTAATTGGATGACCAACAAAATTAATATTCGCTTTGGCTAAAAACTCTTTAGTTTCTTCCAAACCGACTTCGCCCAGGTCAAAAGTATGATTATTAGCTAAAGAGAGTAAATTAAAATTGGCAAAAGAAAGTCCCGTAACCACCTCTGGCGAAAAGGCAAATTTTAAAGATTCGTCGCTAAAATTTGGCGGATTTTTAACAATCGGTCCTTCTAAATTCCCAACCACAACATCAACCCCCCTTAAAAATTGATTTATTTTTTCAAAGGGATAAAAAATATTATTTTTTCGCATTAAATACTCTACTCCTCTATCTAGCATTATATCTCCGACAAATAGAATTGTTTTCCCTTCCAACTCCTTTATTTTTTCTTGTTCCTTTTGATTTTCTTTTTCAAAAACGACACTAAAGTAGGAAGTTGTTTCTTCAATTTCTTGATTTTTTAAAAAATCTTTAGAATTCGCATATCCGATAATTTTGGGAAACTCCTTATCTCTTAAATTGGCGAAGGCTCTGGCAATATAGAGCGCATGCCATGAATCAACCTCTAAATTCTTAAATTCTTCCTTTTGAAAATTGATCAGGGTTCTAATACTTTTCAGGTCATGGAATTTGGAAACCTGAGTTGGGAAATAATGAGAGAAATCCACGCTGGCGACAATTATAGTTTTATCGGAAGCAAAGAAATTCAGAGAGTTTACAAATTGATCTACCTCTTCTTGAGAAATATTTAAAGGTATAATAAAGGGGATAATTTTACTGTCAGGAAAATATTTTTTTATAAAAGGTATTAAACTTGTAATTCCATGATCAATACTAATACTTGAATTACTAAAAATAAGATTGTTCTCAAAAGAAAGGTTTTTGATGAGCGATCCATCGATTTTCATCCCATAGAATTCTTGAGTTTCTGGTTGTAAAGTTATAAAAGAATTTCCCACAATAATTCCGGCTTTAAAATGATCCGGACCCACTAAAACAATCGCTTCTGGCTTATTTTTTGATGAAATATAACTAAAAAAATCCTCAATAATCTTTTTTGCCAATAAATGGTGAGGAACTACTCCAGCAGATACGTTTATTTCTCCGGTATTAATAACGGTTTGTTTTGGCATTCGCCAAAAATAAGGTCCTGAAATTACTCCTCCAACAACAATGATAAGGGTGAGTCCAATAAAAAAATTTTTAAAATTATTTCCTTTCCTAATAGACATCGTAAATTCTATAAAAATCACTCCTTATTAATTTTTAACCATTTTGTTTAAATTGCCAATCTTTTTCTTCTTTCTTTGACTAATGTATTAAATTTGGTAAGATAAGAAAAAGTTTTAAAATCATTTAATCTTTCTGCATTCAATGAACTTTTTGAAATCAAACTTTTAAATAATCATTCGCTTGGCGAGAAAAATTAATTTTTAAATTAATGTTTAAATGGTTACCTCTCATTATTTTATCTTATCTTTTTTTTGCCCTCTCCTCTCTTGGAGATAAACTTGTTCTCAAAGGGCCTCCAAAACCTCTCGCCTATACTTTTTACACCGCCTTGGTTGGTTGTTCTGTAATAATCCTGCTTCCCTTTTTTAGTTTTACTCTCCCTTCTCAAGATGCTATCTTTTTTATTCTAATCGAGCCACTTTTGTATCTTGCGGCTCTTTACTTTATGTTTCTTTCAATTGAAAAATTTGATATCACAAGAGTCGCTCTCACCATGGGAAGCGCCCAACCCATTTTTCTTTTCTCTCTTGTTTGGTTATGGCAGGGAAATCAAATAATAAATAATAAAATTATTTTTGCTCTTGTTCTTTTGTTAATAGGAAACATACTTGTTTCACTAAAAGGAAAAAGCCAGCTCCTAGGGAAATACCTCACGCCTACTCTTTTTGCTTCTTTTCTTTTTTCTCTTGATTATATCTTCATAAAAATTGTCTTTAATAAAGAAGGTGTGCTGGCGGGCTTGTTTTGGATAAGGTTATTAGCCGCATTTTTTGCTCTTTCTTTTCTTTTCTCCAAAAAAATTAAAAACGAGATTTCTTCTCCTAAAATTTTTATTAACAAAAAAATTCTTTCTTTAATAATCTTCACTTTTAGCATGGGCGGATTGGCAAATCTCTTACAAGCCTTTGCCATATCCCTTGTTCCTCCGCTCTATCTTCCAATTTTAAATGCACTACGAGGACTTCATTATTTTTTTCTCTTCTTGTTGGTCTTTTTGATTTCTAAACTTTTTCCTCATATTCTCAAAGAGGCGTTTACAAAAGAAGAAATTATTAAAAAAATAGGAGCAATCATCTTTATCAGCGCTGGACTCTTTATTTTAACCTCTTAAGATTTAAAAATCCGAATAAAAACAGCAAGGGGGATGTTTACTTTTCCTTTCTCTTCTAAAATTTTCTTTCCTTTCTTTTGTTTTTCCAATAATTTCATTTTGCGTGTTACATCGCCTCCGTAAAGATAACCTGTCACATCTTTTCTTCTCGCCTTAATGGTCTCTCGAGCAATCACTCTTCCCCTGACAGCTGCTTGAAGAATTACTCTAAACTGTTCAGGCGGTAATAAATCTCTCAACTTCTCAACGATTTTTTTGCCCTCATCATATGCTTCCTCTTCTGGTACAATTTTAGAAAGAGGCTCCTCTTTTTTTCCATTTATTAAAATCTCTAATTTCACCAAACGGCTGTCTCTAAATTCTAAAATCTGATAATTCATTGAGGCGTATCCTTGACTTACTGTTTTAATTTTATCGTAAAGATTAGAGACAATTATCCGCAATGGAATTTCAAAAAAAATAAAAGCTCTTTCTGGACTTAAATAACGCGTTTCTTTATAGACTCCTTTACAATTTTTTAAAAGTTCTATCAATTTGGGAGCATAAAAAGAGGGGGTAATAACTTGCAACTCCGCCCATAATTCCTGAACTCTCTTTATTTGCGCAACATCGGGCCAATCTGAAGCAGAATAAATTAATCTCTCTTTATCTTTCTGATCTATAATTTTGTAAACAACCGATGGATTAGAAATTACCAGCTTTATTCCAAACTCTCTTTGAAGTCGTTCTGAAACAATCTCCACGTGGAGCGTTCCCAAAAATCCGCATCTAAAACCCCTTCCAAGAACCTCCCTTTTCTCTTGTTCAATAAAAAGAGCCGGATCATTAAGTTTTAATTTATTTAAAGCATTTTTTAATAGCTCAAATTCAGCCGGATTTTCAGGATAAAGAGAAGCAAAAACAACCGGAACAGGTTGCTGATAACCACTCAAAGGCTCTACTTTGGCTTTTTCCTTTGTAATTGTATCTCCGACATGAATTTTACCTGGCTCTTTTATTCCTGTGGCAATATATCCGATTTCTCCTGCCCGCAGTTTATTCTGAGGAGAAGGAGAAGGCGTAAGATATCCTACCTCTTTTGCTTTTCCTTTAGCTTTGGTTCCTAAAGTCTCTATCTCCTCTCCCTGAATAATCTCGCCTTCCATTATGCGCACCAAGGCAATTACCCCTTTAAAAAGATCATATTGGGAATCGAAAATTAACGCTCTTAATTCTCTTTTTTCCAAAATAGAGGAAGGGGGTGGAATCTTTTTAATAATTGCCTCTAAAACCTTCTCAACATTTGTTCCGTCTCTGGCAGAGATTCTAATAATCTCTTCCTGAGAAACATTCAGGAGATTTGCTAATTCTTCCACTGATTCTTTAATTCGTGCAAGCGGTGAATCAATTTTATTAACGACAGGAATAATTACCAAATTTTGTTTTTTAGCCAACTCCCAATTCGCCAGTGTCTGAGCTTGTATCCCCTGGGTGGCGTCAACCAAAAGAATAGCACCTTCTACTGCTGCCAAAGAACGAGAAACCTCATAAGAAAAATCAACGTGACCGGGGGTATCCACTAAGTTAAGAATGTATTCTTTTTCCTCAAAACGATATCTCATTCGAATTGTTTTTAATTTGATGGTAATACCCTTTTCTCTTTCCAACTCCATCGAATCCAAAAATTGAGGAACCATTTTTTGAGGTTCTACTGTTCTTGTTAATTCCAATAACCTATCCGCCAGAGTAGATTTACCGTGATCAATGTGAGCAATAATACTGAAATTTCTTATATTCTCTTGCATTGAAAAAATTATCTAAAGAAAAAAATTCCTTTTAAAAAATCAAAAATTCTTTTAATTTCTTCTATCTTCATTAAATAACAAAAAATCACAAAGGTTATTACTCCGACTAACCCCGAAATAATCAACTGGCAAAAAACCTCCCAAAACGTGGAAAGAGTAAAAAAAGCGCCAATGAAGTTTCTAGTAAGAAAAACAAAAATGCCCATTATCCCAGAAACAAATATAATTTTTAAAAAACTTAAACCAAAATCCCTTAAATGTTTCCAAAGGGGAATCCTTTTAGATAGCAAAAATAAAAGAATAAAAGACTCCAAAAGAGTAGAAAAAGAAAAGGCTATGGCCAACCCAATAACACCAATATCTTTTATATTTTCTAGTCTTAAAAGTGCCTGTAAAAAAAGATAAAAGGAGGGGGAAGATTGAATTAAGAAAACCAATCCGAAACTCAAAAATATATTAACAATTACTGTCCCAATGGTCACTAATGCCGGTATAAATGTGTTGGAGGTGGCGTAAAAAGTTTTAGCCAAAATAAGAATGAGGGCTTGACCACAAATACTTAAAACTAATATTCCCAAACAAGCTGTTGTCAAGCGAGTATCTAACCAACCAAATTTTCCAGCTCCCAACACCACCCTCACAATTTGCGCCCTAAGAATAATAAAAAGAACAGAGAGCGGTATTGCCATAAAGATTAGCTGACGAAAAGCCAAGAAAAATTTTTCAACTAATCTCTTCTCATCTGCCTGTAAAAAAGCCAGCGATAAGGTGGGAAACAAAGCAGTGGAAAGAGAAAAAGCAATCGCATTCATTAAAAATGAAGAAAGGTTATTTGCCAAATTAAAAACCGCAATACTCCCCCCACTGAGAGTAGAGGCAATGGCTGTAATTATCCATCGATTGATTTGGTAAGCCCCCAATCCAATTGAACGTGGAATCATTAACTTAAGGGTCTTAACAATGCCAGGATGCTGATAATTAAAACCAAAATGATACTGTGGTTTGCAGGCTAAAAAGGCAGGAATCTGAATAAGAAGATGAAAAATTCCTCCCAATACCACCCCCCAAGCCAATCCTTTCAAACCAAAAAGTGGATAAAGAAATAAAATACCTATAATAATTCCTACATTATACATTATTGGCGCTAGGGCAGTGGCTAAAAATCTATGAAAAAATTGAAGAACTCCACTTATAATATTAGAGATTCCCAAAATAATAGGACTTAAAAACATAATCCTCATCAAAGAAACAGTAAGTTCTTTCTTAAATTCTGGAAAACCCGGTGCAACCAATGAAACAACAAATGGCGCCAAAATAGCCATCAGGGTACACACAAAAATCAAAATTCCCAGAAAGATATTAAAGAAAAAAGAGAAATAATTCCATGCTTCCTTTTCTGATTTTAAAAAGTAAAAACTAAAAATAGGGACTACTGCCACCGAAATCGCGCCAAAAATAAAAATTAAAGCGAAAAAATCAGGAATAATAAAGGCGCTATAGTACACATCCAATTCGTCTCCGGCTCCAAATGTTCCTGCTAAAAATCGATCTCGCAATAACCCCAAAAAGGCGCTTAAAAGAAAACACGTAAATAAAATAAATGAAGCATAGGTGATGCTTTTTGCCTGTGAAGTAATAATTCTTTCTATCATTCTCTTGCGTTTTATTCTTTTTTATTATTCTACTGGCTTTTTTGAAATTTTGAAAGAGATATTTACCCATTTTTATTTGTTTTAAAATGCATCTTTTTTGTATTAAAAACTTGACATTGTTTTTTTAAAATATTATAATTTAATATTCCAGCAAGACAGGCGGTCGCTCCTTAAATTTCTTTAAGGGGAGGAAAGTCCGAACACCCATTCCTTTCTCCTCAGAGAAAGGTCTAAAAAAGTAGTGGCTAACAGCCACCCGCCGTGAGGCGAGAGGTGCGAACAGTGACGTGCAATTTTGAAAAAAATTGCATTCCCCTCCGGGGAAATCTCTACAGCAATGTAGAGGGTGAAACGGCTAAATCCTTACTGGGTGCAAGAACAAAGTCTCGTTCTCTATTCTTCAGGAAAATACCTGAAAGAGCTCCTTGTTCAATTATTGATTATTTTCTTTATTTACTTATAAAAAATAGTTGAGTTCTTCTCCTAATAGAGAGCGAGATTAAAAGTGGTTCGCTTGAGCTACGACAGTAATGTTGTAGCCAGACAAATGACCGCCCCCTCTCATGAGGGACAGAATTCGGCTTATCGTCTTGCTGGAAATTAAAAAATCGATCCCAAGGATCGATTTTTTAATTTCTTATTTATTCTCTAAAATAACCTTTGATTTTGGTTTTGTCTATTTAATGTATCGTTTACCAATCTATCCGCCTCTTTATTCTTTTCTCGAGGAATATGTTTAAATTTTAACGATTTAAAATCAAATTTTAAATTCCATATTTCCATAAATAACTTCTGAATTCGAGGATCTTCTATTCTATACTTTCCATTCAATTGATTGATTACCAGTTCAGAATCAGCCCTTATCTCTACCTCGGCGGTTTCAGTTAATTTTTTTCCAAATAAGGCTTTAAATTTTTTAAGAGCAAAAATAATAGCCAAATATTCAGCCTCATTATTGGTTAAATTTTCTCCTAAATATTCACTATATTCTCTAATAATCTGCTCTCTCTCATTGCAAATTACTACCCCAAAAGCTGCGGGTCCTGGATTGCCTCTTGCGCCCCCATCAGTATAAATAATAAATTTTTTCATCTTTACAAACAAAAACTTTACTATTAACTCAAATTAAAATTAATTTCTCTTTGTAAAATAACTAATCAGACATTCTTTAAATTTAGGAAGATTTTCGTTTTTGACTCGAAAACCAGCAGCCCGAGGATGTCCGCCGTAATTTATTAACAAATGTTGACAAAATTTTAGAACTTCAACAGAATTAACATCAGAAGGAGTCCTCACAGAACCAGAAGACTCTTCTTCTCCTATTTTAAAAACAAAGACGGGTTTGCAGTATTTCTGACATAAAGAACCTGCGGCCGAACCCATCAAAATTAATTTCCAGGCTTTATCTCCTTCAAAAATAAAAGGATTGTTTTGTTGCTGAAGAATTCTCCTTTCAATTTCTTTAATAATATTCTTTACGCCTTCTTCTCTCTGTCTGTTCCTTTCCAATAACCTTTTGGCTAATTCCTCACAAAATTCTCTTGAGGGACAGGTGAGAAGCTGATATGTCTCATGTTCAAAACAATCTCCTTCCCCTGAATTTAGGGCGCCA
>Ga0197142_1000988_pt1 | contig 26201 bp, 16 predicted proteins | sample GBS60_MetaG_FD_148614 | JGI IMG/M metagenome (GOLD analysis project Ga0197142, IMG submission 148614) | Sediment microbial communities from Great Boiling Springs, Gerlach, Nevada, United States - GBS 60_MetaG | ecosystem: Environmental > Aquatic > Thermal springs > Hot (42-90C) > Sediment... | reverse complement strand
TGCCCGACCTACCGCCGCTGGAGAGCGCGGGCGTAGACCCGACGGCTGCACCAATCGGCGCAACGGCGACCGTAATCGCTGCGGGACCCGCAACGCGCATCGTCGCCACGCAGGGACCCTACGCAGGGCATGTGTTCGAACTCACAGGCGACCTCATGACCATCGGGCGCGACGCTGCCCAAGCCATCGCGCTGGTGAACGATATGGGTGTGAGCCGCAGGCACGCGCAAATCATCCGCCAAGGCGACCAGACGCTGATTGAAGACCTCGGCAGCACGAACGGCACCTATGTGAACGGGGTGCGCATCAGCGCGCCAACGCCCATCAAGCCCGGCGACACGCTCCAACTGGGCGCGAGTCTATTCCGTGTGGAGTAGCGATGGTCAGCAAGCTGTTCTATTTGATGGTGTTCGGCGCAGTGGGCGGGGTGCTTGCCTGGTTCGTGAACGAGCCGTTTATGAGCGACGATATCCGCCGAACAGTAGACTGGGGCGAGCTTGCACGGTTTGGCTCAACTTCAGGGCTGCTGATTGGCGCGATGATTGGGCTGGCGACGGGTCTGTCGCTGGGCACGGGCAAGCACATCCTACGCGCGGTTGCGCTGGGGGCGGGGGTGGGGCTACTGGGCGGCTGGGTGGGGGTGACCATCGGGCAGATTATCTTTGGGGTGTTGGACGCCGCGATACCAGTTGCGGGGCTAATCGTGGGGCGCATTCTCGGTTGGAGCGCGTTCGGGGCGTTGATTGGGCTGTCGGAGGGGCTGATTGCGCGTTCACCGAAGCGGATGCGCAACGGGTTGTTGGGCGGCGCGATTGGGGGCGCGTTGGGCGGCGCGCTGTTCGATTTTCTGGCGTTCACGATTGGTTCGGTGTTCGGCTTCGCGCTGCGTGCGGAGGGCGAGGCGGGCGCGCCGTCCCGCGCGGTCGGGCTAACGCTCATCGGCACAGGGATTGGGCTGTTTATTGGGCTGCTGGAGTGGTTTACCCGCGCAGCGTGGGTGCGCGTTATTTACGGGCGCAACGAGGGTAAAGACTACCCGATTGACCGTGACGGCGCGTACTTGGGGCGTGACGAGCTGGCGGATGTGCCCCTGCGCGGCGACCCGCAGGTTGCTCCGCGCCACGCTGAGATTCGGATGGACGGCGGCGGCTATGTGCTAATCCCGCTTGCGCCAATGACAGTCAACGGGCAGCCCATCGGCGCACCTGTAGAACTCAACGACGGCGACCTGCTGCAGATAGGCTCGTTTCGGGTGCAGTTCCAGTTGCGCGAGGGGCAGGCGGCGCACGCGCCGCGCGATGTGGTGCGCTCGCCGTTGCCGCCCCCACCGCCGACGCCGCCAGGCGTGTGCCCCTACTGTGGGCAGCGGCAAGACCCCATCACGGGGGCGTGCGCCTGCACGCCCGTCGCCACCCCCGTGCCGCCCACGCCGACATCAGGCTACCCCGCTGCGCCCGCTGCAGGCGTCGCCGTCGCGCAAGCCACCGCACTGGTGGGTATCGACGGCGCGCTCGCGGGGCAACGCATCGCCGTCCCGCCCACAGGGCTGACCATCGGACGCGAGACCGACAACATGCTCATCATCCCCGACCCGTCGGTCAGCCGCCACCATGCGCGTATCGCCTACGAAAACGGCGCACTCGTGGTCTACGACCTGAACAGCACCAACGGCGTCTATGTGAACGAGCAGCGCGTCAGCAAGCAGACACTGCGAGCGGGCGACATCGTGCGCTTCGGCGGGACGCGATTTCGAGTGGAGTAGGGTACACTATCCCCCGCATGGCGTTTCGGGTTTACTGTGGCGCGTTGGTAACGGATGGGCGACGCTACCCACACCGCGCACTGGTGGTGGACACAGGCAGAATTGTGGCGTGGGAGTCCTACAATCCTGCGCAACTGGAGCGTATCCTGCCGCCCGATGTGGATGCGCGCGACCTGATTGCGCTGCCGGGCATGATCGACCTGCATGTGCATGGCGGCTTCGGGCGCGACATGATGGAAGGCACGCCCGAGGCGATTCGCGCAATTGCTCAGCGGCTTGCCTTACATGGCGTCACGGCGTTCTTAGTGACCCCGCTGACCGCCCCGTGGTCGGCGATACGGCAGTGCATCGAGGCGGCGCGCGAAGTGCGCTGGGACGGTTCGGGCGGCGCGCGCGTGCTGGGCTGCCACTTAGAAGGTCCCTTCATCAACCCCAAACGCGCAGGCGCGCAGCCCCCAGAGCACATCCGACCGCCCAGCCTATGCGAGCTGAAGAACGAGCTGGGCACATTAATTAATGAACTGCGCATCGTGACGCTTGCACCTGAGTTAGAGGGCGCACGGGAGGTAGTGGAGTTTTTGACGCAGGAAGGGGTCATCGTCTCCATCGGGCACAGCGACGCGACCTACGAGCAGGCTGTGCAAGCCATCGAGTGGGGCGCGCGGCACGCCACGCACACCTTCAACGCCATGCGCCCGTTCCAGCATCGCGATCCTGGATTGGCAGGCGCGGTGATGCTGCACGACGAGCTGACCGCCGAGATAATCTGGGACAATGTGCATACCCACGCGGCGACGGCGCAGCTACTCATCAAGGCGAAGGGCGCAACGCGCGTAATCTGCATTTCGGACGGTGCAACGGGCGTCGGGATGCCCGACGGCTATACCTTCGAGTTGTGGGGACATCGGGCAATTGTGAAAGATGGCGCAGCGCGGATGGTCGAAACGGGCGGGCTGGCAGGTAGCATCGTCGCGATGGACGCCTGCCTGCGCCACTGCGCTCAAACGCTGGGACTGGAAGTCGCCTCGCTGGTGTGCGCGGCGAATCCTGCCCGCGCCCTCGGCTATGAAGCTGACCTAGGCACCCTCCGCCCAGGCGCATGCGCTGATTTCCTACTCTGGAACCCACACACACAAAAAGTGGAGTATACTTATATTGATGGCGCGTTGCACAGTTCGCCCGCGCCGTCGGCAGGAGTCTCTTAGCCTGTCCCGAAGTATGACCATAGCCCTGAAGGAGGTGCGTAAAACCATGTGGAGCGATGAGCAGACCCGTGAGAACCTGATAACCGAGTCGACGGAGGCGACTGAGAGCGTCTTGGAGACCCTTGCGACCGAGCCGACTGCGGAAGCCGTTGTCGAGAATGGGAATGACACTGAGGCGGTGGGTGCGGCTACCGGTGCGCCCGAAAGCGCACCAGAGGAAGCGACGATGCCTCTCGACGATACCCCTACGGCGCCTGCCGAACCAACGCCTCTCGTCGCCGCCGCGAAAACAACCGCTGCACCTGCCCCCGCTGCTGAAGAACCGCTCTCGATGGACGAAGCCATCGAACAGAGCTTCCCCTCGTTCGAGCCCGGCGAGGTGATACAAGCAACGGTGGTGCAAGTGGATCGCGACGCCGCATTAGTCGATGTCGGCATGAAGACCGAAGTCAAGATCCCGAAAGAGGAGTTGGCGACAGGCAAAGTCGAATCGGCGGAAGAGGTCGTGCGGGTGGGTGAAACGATAGATGTGAAGGTGATGCGCACGCACGGCGAGGAGGGCACGCCTGTCCTCTCTAAGCGCGAGGCGGATTTCGACAAACTCTGGGCGTCCATCGTTCAGGCATACGAAAACAAAGAGACTCTGGAGGCGATGGTCGAGGATTCGGTCAAGGGCGGCGTCTTGGTCAATATTGGCGTGCGTTGCTTTGTACCTGCCAGCCAGATTGGACGACGCCTCTCGCCAAGACAACTCGATCGGCTCGTCGGCGAGGTTATCCCAATAAAAATCATCGATGTCGATCATGAGCGCCGCAAAGTCGTTGGCTCGCATAAGCTGGCAGAAGAGGAGCTGCGTCGCCAGCGCGAGGAAGAAGAGCGCAAACGGCGCGAGCAGGTGTTCGCGAGCCTCAAAGTCGGCGACCGATTCAAAGGTGTGGTCAAGCGTATCACGGGCTACGGCGCATTTGTGGACATCGGCGTTTACGAAGGCTTGCTGCATGTAAGCGAAATCTCGTGGGCGCGCGTGAACGATCCCCGCGAGGTGATCAAAGAAGGCGACGAGGTAGAGGTCGTCGTCATTCGCTTAGAGCCAGAAAACGGCAAGGTCGCCCTAAGCCGTCGTCAGGTGATGCCCGACCCGTGGCAAGTGGCTGCCCAAAAATATCGGGAAGGCGACGAGCTGGAAGTGCCTATCACACGCTTGGCGCGCACGGGGGCGTTCGCCCGCGTCGATGAGGGCGTGGAGGCGTTCCTGCCCTTGTCGGAACTGACCAGCAAGCGCGTCAAAAGCCCAGAAGAGGTTGTCTCGGTCGGCGATGTGGTCAAGGGGCGGATTGTCGAGTTGGACCCGCGCCGACGACGCATGATTATTAGCCTGCGTGCGCCTGAGGAACAACGCGCGGTACAGGAACATCGCCAACGCGCGGGCGCAAGCAAGAGCAGCGGCTTCACCATCGGCGAACGGCTCTCGTCGCAACTGCAGCAGTTGCGCACCGTGTCGCTGGAATCGCGCAATCCGACCGAAACCGACGATTCGGCAACAGGAACCGAAACGGGTGCCGCGAATGATTGATGCAACGGATTGCCATCACGGGCGGCGTCGCCGAAGGCAAGACAACGGTCTTGCGCATCTTCGAATCGCTGGGCGCACTGGTGATTAGCAGCGATTCCATCGCGGCGACGCTTCTGCTTCCAGGGACGGAAGTATGGGAACAGTTAGTCAAGGAGTTCGGGCAGGCGATTCTCGGGGCGAACGGCACGCTGGCGCGGGAGCGGTTGGCGACGCTAATATTTGGCGACCCTGCCGCACGGCGACGCTTGAACCGCATTATGCATCCTGCGGTCGTGCATGCCTTGCACGCGCAGCTAGACGCCTGCGAACCGTCGGCAACGCCCGTCTTTATCGAGGTACCCCTGCTCGTCGAGGTGGCGCTGCAGGACTTTTTCGATGCGATTGTGGTGGTGCAGGCGACGCCCGCGTTGCAACGCCGACGACTGCTCGAACGGGGCGTCTTACCCCAGCAGGCGCGACAAATCCTGCAAGCTCAGCTTCCAACGCGATGCAAAACCGCCTTCGCCGATTGGGTGATACGCACCCATTGCTCGCTGGAACAAGTCGAAGCGCAGGCGCGTCGAATTTGGCGCACGCTCACGCACAATCAGCAGGTATACTCGGAAACGCAACGGAATCCGATCTGAGGCGTCAAAATCGGGCAGGAGTATCGCGAGTGATACGGAATCTGACTACGGAAGAGGAGGTTCGAACGCAGTGATACGACGATGGCGATGGCATCTGGCACTGGCGGGGCTTGTATTGGCTGGGATTGGCTATGCTCATGACGGTGCGCGGCAGGGTGAAGACCCGTACCGTGATCGTCCGTCGCGCCATGTGTTGCCCAGTTCTGCGTATAAGCCCATCCCGCCGCAAAACTACAAGATTGCGCCGCCGCGCGCTCCGCAAAGCGGGAATGTGCAGTGGCGCAAGAACGGGCTGTTCGACCCGCGGCAGTTCCACCAGCAGCTGCAGCAGCGGCAACAGCGCACCCGCGCGCCACGCTGGGATCGCGACATCACCAACGCCGCACCCGACGAAATGCACCCCGTCTACAACCCCGGCGCGGCGAAGATGTATTTCTCCAGCAACGCAGGCGGCGTGGGACCCGATGGGCGGCTCATCAACCCCACCCCGCGCTACCGTATTTGGCGCGGCGACCTCGACGAAGGTTCCCAAACCTACTTGAGCAATCTGACGAACCTCACGCCCATCACGGGCGACACGCCCGACGAGCAGTTCGGGAGCCAGATCCAGCCCGCCATCAACGAGCCCGCCAACATCATCGCCTACGCGAACCGAAGCGCGGCAGGCAGCTATAACATCGTCGTGCGCAACCTCAGCACGGGACAGCGCGTCGTGCTGACCTCCGACAACAACGGCATCACACAGAACCTCCGACCGACGCTCAGCCCAGGCGGCAACTTGGTGATTTTCTCCTCGAACCGCCTGCTGGCAGGGGAGACGGAAGCCGACCGACGCTATCGCCTCTATGTCGCACGCACCGACGGACGCCCGTTCGAAGACGGAACCTTCTTCAGGCGCATTACCTTCCCCGCTCCAGGCGAGAACGATGTGGAGCCCGCATGGTCGCCTGACGGCGATCGTGTAGCGTTCGCCCGCATCGCCGCCGACGGAACCAGCTACATCTATGTGTTGGACTTCAATACGCTGACCGTCGTGCAGTGGACGACCTTCGTCGATAGCGACGGCAACCGCCCGCGCGACCGTCAACCGACTTGGGCGCAGATTGGCGATACGCCGTATATCGTCTTCTCCTCAACGCGCAAGTCGGGTCAGCCGCACCAGCTGGGCGAGCCGTCCGATCGCGTCGATGTGGCGAATAATATTTATGACATTTACTACCTACCCGCGCTGTTGCCCGAGCCGCCGTCGGCAGCGAATACACTTTCGTTGACCACCGACCCCAGCACGGCGGATCTGGCACGCCCCGATGTGCCCGGCGTGGCGTTCTTTGCACCCACTGCGGGCGCAAAGTACCCGACCGCCGCCATCAACACGCGCAACCGCGTCGCGTACCACTCCACCCGCACGCAGGGCGTGGAACCGCCTGGACCAGGCGTCCACGACCTGTGGGAGACGCTGGTGTTCGACCTTACTCCGCCGCTGGTGGAGATTCTGCCCGTCGTCAGCCCCAAGGAGATGTTCCCCGGCGACACGGTCACCATCAAGGTGCGCGCGTTGGATCTGCAGAGCGGTATCAACTTCGTGCGTGTGCAGTTCAAAGACCCCGACAGCGCGGAGCAGGACGCCGTAGGCGAGGAACACAAACTCTACCAGCTGTTCCAGTTTGATCCCTTCTTCCCGAACCGCATTCTGGTCGAGCAGGGGCAGGCGTATGTGCCGCTGTTTGTGGAGGTTGGGCAGCAAGCCATCCACCCGCAAACCTACGAGTACAAAGACCCCTACAGCTTGGTGCGGCTCGGCTTCAACGGCAGTCTCGACGACACCCTGTTGCTGCAACCCGAACTGGACGACAACGGCAACCCGACGGATTGGTATGTCGCCACTTGGCGCACGCCCGACATTCCGAGCGACTTCTACTTGGATGTGATTGTGCGCGACAACGCGGGCAACGAGTTCATTTACGACAACATCTCAGGCTTCACGACGCAGCAATTTACGGGCGCGCACAACATTCTGCTCGTCTCGGACTACATGGGCGGTCAGATTTTTGTGCAGAACCGCGTGGACGCGATTGGCAACTCCATCACGCGCCCGACTTGGCAGCCCGTCGAGAGCTACTGGACGGATAACCCGACAGGCAAGCCGCCGTTCGATATCACGCAGCCGCCCAGCGGTCAGGGAACGATTATTCACGGCGACGGGGCGATACCGCATCCGAATCTGCCGCCGGGCTTTTTCATCCGCTCCGACACGCTGGGGCAGAACACTACCTACGGCAACTTGTATAGCATCTGGCGCGTGCAGTGCCGCAACCCGATTACCCCTGCCGTGCTGGCGGGCTACCAGCCGCGCACGGAGCGCGAGCCGACCGACCTTGCTGGCGGCTTCCGCGACAAGCTCCACGCGCCGCGCATGGTCATCTGGGCAAGCCCCTACGCAGGCAATGTGTGGGCGGGCCCTGGACACATCTTAGACCCCGAAGTGCAAACGCTAATCCGCAACTTCCTGCAGGGCAGCGGGCGCATACTCTTCAGCGGTCAGGACATCGCATGGGCGCTCAGCCTGCGTGGCTCTGTCGCCAATCAGTTTATGAACGACATCCTGCGCGTGTCGTTCGACAGCGACACTGCGGACGATGTATTCGCCATCCCCTATCGCGGCTTGCGCCACGAATTGCAGGGCGTTCTCGGAGATCCACAGCGGGGCGAGGATCCGAACCCGTTTGCCGAAAACCCTGCTGGAACCATTATTTGGGTTCGATACGAGGGCAACACAATCGTGCCCGATAGCCCATTAACGCTTCGGTTGTCCCATCCTGCCGCGTACCTTGTTTTCCCCACCTTCGATCTATTCGATGTGATTCAGCCGCTCGGCGCCACCAGTTCCACTCCGCTCTACACCGATGCAGCGTGGAACCAGGTGTGGCTTGATACCGTGTCGGTGGCGACGACGGCGCGTGTCCCCTATACCTATACCCAACCGCGCGTCGGCAGCGGTACACTGCTCGGCACCTCGAACCAGGCAGGCTCCTATTATATCGATGACGCGAACCGCTCCAAAGTCGCCTTCATGGCGTTCGGCGTCGAGGGTGTCAACTCGGCATATTCGCAAGGTCCGCAAGACCTGCTGTGGTGCCGCTCGCTGCGCAACAAAATCATCCACAACGCTTTCGGGTGGATGACGCACAGTGTGCTGGAGGGCGTGGTGCGCCAGTACGACCCCGACACGCGTACTTTCACGCCACTGCCGCGTGCGCTCGTGCGGGTCATCGGCGTTGCGCCCCTGAGTCTTGTGGGAGTCAACGCAGGCTACGCCATCACCGACTCCAACGGCTTCTACCGCATCGTCGGTCTCGAGGCTGGCGCATATATCGTAGACGCCGAGCGCCCCGGCTTCAAGACGCAGCACCCCGAAACGGTCGTGTTGGTGGCAGAGACCGCCAGGATTAACCTAATCATGCTGGCGACGCCGCCAGGGCAGATTAGCGGGCGCGTCATCGATATCAACAACCAGCCTGTGCGCGGCGCACTGGTGCGCGCCACCAACACCACTGACCCCGAACTGACGCGCGAAATCGTCACCGACCCCGACGGCACCTTCCTCATTCCGCGCGTGGCTGCAGGCACTTGGGATGTGACGGTCGTGGGGTTAGCGTTCGGCGGCTATACGCTGCCTCCTGTGCAGCCCGCCCCCGACGGCGTCTACCGCGATGTGCAAGTGCGTTCGGGTGAGACGACTAATGTCGGCGACTTCGTGTTGGAGCCTGAACCAGGCACGGTCACAGGAACCGTCACAGATGCGAACACGGGGAACCCGATTCCGAACGCGCGCATCACCGCTGTGGTGGGCACGAACACCCGCGCTGATGTGACCACCGATGCGAACGGCGTCTACAGCTTCAGCGTGCCCGCAGGCGAGTATGTGATTACAGCGGTCGCGCCCGGCTACGCGCCTGAGAGCCAGACGCTTACTGTGCCCGCAAACACGACAACCACGCTGAACTTCCAGCTGTCGCTGCTGCCGCCCGGTTCAGCGTCGGGGCGCATCGTGCGACGCTTCGGCGGCGCGCCTGAACCAGGAGTGACCGTGCGCCTACGCTTCGGCACGGTGGATGTCCAAACCACCACTACAGATCCAGATGGCAACTACAGCTTCACGAATGTGCCACCGGGCGAGTATGTGGTCATCCCCGAAAAGTCGGGCTTTACCTTCATCCCGAATCAGCGTACCATCATCGTGAACCCGAACCAGAACACGGTGGTCGGCGAGTTCAAGTCGGAGCCGCTGCGCACCTTTTTCAAGGGTCGGTTCTTGGTCTCCGCGCCCTATGACTACTTGCAGGATGTGCGCGAGCTGCTGGCGGTACCTGCATCCGCGACCTTCCGCTTCTTCACTTGGAATCCGAGCCAGTCGCGCTATGTGTTCTATCCGAACGCGCCTGCGAACCGCTTCCAGCTCGGACGCGGCTATTTCATCGAGACTTCGGAAGACCTGCCGCTGACCACCGTAGGCACAGCCGCCGATACGAGCCAGCCGTTCCAGATTCCGCTCCAGCCAGGCTGGAACCTCGTTGGCAACCCGTTCACTTTCGATGTGGACTGGGGTCAAGTGCAGGTAATTGACCCCGACACGAACACGGCGGTTTCCCTGCCGATAGCGGTGGGTAAGGGTATCATAGCGAACGCGCTGTGGGGCTACTCGTTCGACAGCTACTTGGCGACGACTCGTATGAAGGTCTGGGAAGGCTACTGGGTGTACGCCTACCGCGCGACGACGCTGATTATCCCGCCCAGCGCGGCGGCGACCAGCGCATCCAGCCGAAGTGCGAACCCGAACGCGACGGGCTGGCGACTGACACTGGAGGTGCAATCGGGCGACCTAAAGGATCGCGCCTACATCGGCGTGTCGCGCAGCGCGACCGCAGGCTATGACCGCGAGCATGACCTACTCAAGCCGCCACCGATTGGCGCGGACTATGTGCACATTAGCCTCCCGCGCTTGAACTGGGGCGCACACAGTGGCGTCTACGGCGTGGACATCCAACCCGCCACGCGCAGCGCGAGCTGGGAGTTCGTCGTGGAGAGCAGCCAGCCCAACCGCGAGGTGACCCTGCGCTGGCCCGATGCGCAGCAGCTCCCGCGCACGGCGAACCTTGTGTTGGTGAACCTCGAAACGGGCGAACGACGCTATCTGCGCACCACCGGCGCGTACACCTTCCGCACCAACGCCAGCGGCGTGAGCCGATTCCGCCTTGAGCTGGCATCCAGCAGCGGGCTGCTACGCATCCAGCAGGTGCAGGTGCAGTCAGGGCGCGGCTCGCAACACACGATTACCTTCCAGCTGACAGGAGACGCGACGGTGCAGGTGAACATTCTGGCGGGCGGCAAAGTGGTGCGCCAACTGCTGAACCAAGCGACCCGCAGCGGCGTGCAGCAAGCCACATGGGACGGGCGCAATCAGAACGGGGTCGCACTGCCGCCTGGAACCTACACGGTAGAGATTCGAGCCGTGAGCGACGACGGACAGGTTGCCCGCGCAACCGCGCCGTTGGTGCTCACACGCTAAGAACAGACTATGAAGGAGGAGCAATCAGGGTGAAAACACGGATGAGACGAACTTGGACGACGCGCACAGCGTATCTTGGCGTGCTGAGCATGCTTGCAGTGGGGCTACTCTACCCGCTGGGCGCTGCACGCGCCTACGCCCAACTGGTACAACTGCCGCGCGTGGCGGTGCTGGAGTTCGAGAACAAGAGCGGCTACGGCGGCGCAAGTATCGCCCGCGCCGCCACCGACGCCGTAGCAGGCGAATACCAAAAACTACGCAAGTACGAAGTGTTGGCGCGCGGCGAGATTGAACAACAGCTCAAAGACCTCGACCTCGCGCTGCCCCTCGATAAAACAGGATTCCTGCGCCTTGGGCGCGCCCTACAAACCGAGTCCCTCATCACGGGCGAAGTGAACGCCGTGACCTTCGTGGGCAGCCCAAAACAGGCGCAAGTCGTCATCACGGTGCGGGTGATTGACATCGCGTCGGGCGAGCCCATCAACGGCGCAGTGGCTACAGGGCTGAGCAACCGCCGCCCTGGCTACACAGGCGACGACGACACGCTGGTGCAGGAAGCCATCCGCAACGCCGCCTTTGAAGCCGTGCGCATCATCAACAACTACACCATCCCCGAAGCCACGATTCTGACCACACGCGCGGGCAAAGAGGTGCTGCTGACCCGTGGCATTCGCGGCGGATTGCAACCCGGTATGGAAATGATTGTCGTGCGGCGCGGCGAGGAGGTCGGACGCATCCGCGTCACCCAAGTTTCTGATAGCGACGCGGTAGCTGAAATCATCGACTTCGGACGCGGCATTCAGAGCGAGGATCGCGCGCGCGCCATCTTCCGCGTGCCTACAGTTGAGGTCAAGGCAGGGCGCGTGGTCGCCGAGCGACCCCGCCAACGCGGCGAGGGCAATAGGCTGTTGCGCGCACTGGGTCCGATTCTCGTGATTGGGCTGATTGCGTTTGGCGTGGCACGCGCCTCTTCAGGGGGCAACACCCCCGTCCAGACTGTAGCTGCTGAGGCAGGCGCGGACGGCAACTTCGAACCGTTCGTGCGCATCTCGTGGAAGACCACCCTCTTTGCTAAGAGCGTGCCCGATACCATCCAGTGGCAAATCTTCCGCTCGGACTTCATCGACTTAGATGAAAAAGCCAACCGAATCCCAGTCGGCGTCGTCCCTGGCAACCAGAACTTCTTTATCGACACCACCGTACCGCGTGTCTTGACCTACGCGAGCCTCTTGCGCGAGGGCGAAGAAGACTTAGACTTTCAAACCCTCGAAGAAGACTCGCCTGCACCAGGGGTGGCTCCGGGACGCTCGTATACCTATCAGATTGCTCTTGTGTATCGTGAGATCCGCGAAGCGGAAGGCGAATCGCAGGTTCTCTACAAGCTCTCCGACCGCGTGCGCTCGGGGCAGGCAACTGTAATCCTGCCTGTGCAGCTGTTGACCCCCCTGCAGCGGAGCGAGGATGTCGATCCGAAAGATGTGCGCTTCAGCTGGCTGGCGGCGGAGGGCGCAAATGCGTATCGTGTCGAGGTCTCGCTCGACCCGACTTTCCGCGATCGGAACCGCACCTTCGTATCGCCTGAGATTCTATCGACCGCTGCAGGCGGCTCGCCCGTCTCCACCGAGCGCATCAACTTGGAGACGGTGCTGTTGAACCGACTGGGGCTCACAGGACAGCGCGTCACGCTCTATTGGCGCGTGGGCGCGCGCAACCTCAACGACGACCCAGGCCCAATCCCAGGACCTGGAGGCTTGCGCTATGTGTGGAGCCGACCGTTCGAGTTCACCACGCAAGACCTGCCACCCAATCCCTAAGGCGCTTGGGGGGCACGCTAAGAAACGCACGCCCCCCTCGCTCGTCCAAATATACGATTAGATGTGGAGGAGAAGATGATGCGATGGATTTGGCGATGGCTGATAGCAATTATCATGCTTCCACAGTGGGCGGCGGCGCAAATGCCTGAATGGTCGCCCGAAAATGTCGTGCCTGGCGAAATGCTTTTACAACTCAAGCCCGGGCGCACCCTCGAAACGGCGCGCCTAATCGCGAATACCGTCAACGCCCAAGTGCAGCCGATACCCGTACAAGATGTGTATGTGCTCCGCCTACCAAACAACGGCATCGCCCCAGAACTCCTCATCGCGAGAGTGCGGGAAACTATCGACCGACTGAAGGATCATCCCGATGTTTTGTATATTGAGCCGCACTACATCCGCCATCGACACGCCGAGCCGAACGACCCGCGCCTAAGCGATCAGTGGGCGCTTTTCATGATGCAAATGCCCGAAGCGTGGGATATCGAGAAGGGAAAGCAAAATATACGCATCGCTTTTATAGACGATAACTTCCAAAACACGCACCCTGACTTGCTTGATGTGTTCGAGCCAGACCTCTCCCGAAACTTCACCACGAACGACGCTAACCAGCTCCGTAATATCGCTCCAGAGGGCGCAGGATTCTCCCATGGAACAGCGACAGTTGGCGTTGCTGCGGCGCGTACCGACAATGGGCTTGGCATTGCAGGCGCAATTTGGAACAGCGAGCGGGTAATCGTCGGTCTCAAGGTCGCGCGCACGCCGAACGATCCTCTGCTCCTCGCAACAATCCTGCAAGCCTACCAATATGTGAGAGACAGAGCGAGTCAGATCCATGTCCTCAACATGAGCTACGGCGGGTTTGGCTACTCACGGATAGAAAACAACCTTATTCAAGAAATCTATCGCGCAGGAGTTATCCCTGTGGCATCTGCAGGGAATGAGCGAACAAGTATTCCGACCTACCCTTCGAGCTACGAGAATGTAGTGCGGGTCGCCGCTGTTGGACCGACGGGCGAGCGCGCGTTCTATTCTAATTTTGCAGACATCGATTTGGCTGCGCCTGGCGGAGATCAGCAAAGCGAAGAAAGCGACGGCGTTCTGACGACGGCGACCACATCTCGGTTGTACGAATACACACAGGGTACCTCCTTCTCGGCGCCCTATGTTTCGGCAGCCTTAGCACTGCTGCTTGCAGCGGGCGCACGACGCCACAATCCAACTGATGTGGAGCCTCAAGCCGTAATTGCTCTAAAGGAAACTGCTGATGCTCGCGGACGCATCGTGCCTGACCCAGAACTGGGGTTTGGTATCATTAATGTGGCGGAAGCCCTTCGTGGAGTCGCTGGCTTGAGCATCGTCTTCTTGGAGCCTGCTTCGGGCGTCACGATTGAAACCACCCGCGTGCGTGTGCGTGTGTCTTTACGCCGCGTACAGAATGTCGACCCAGCGAACATTTTGGAAGTTCGACTAAACGGCGACCCGCTCGAGCGTTCTCTATGGGCGTCCACTGCCGAAGTGATTCCCGAACGCAAAACGATTCTGCTGAACTTCGTAGTAACGGTTCCAAGCCCAGGAGCGTACACCATTTCGGTAACCGCTGTCGGTGAGGATGGAAATGTTCGGAGCGGTTCTACGCGCGTGCTTGTGAAAGCACGCGTGCAGAACGAGGGTCTGGCGATGTTCAGCACGCCGTATATCCTCAGGCGCCCACCAGAGGAAATCTTCGGCAGCGAGGTGATTCTTGCACGCTACCTGCCCGCTTTGGGCACCTATGCCCGATACTCCGCCGTGAACCCAGACGAGCGTGCCAGCTTCGCGCCTCGAGATGCAGGCGTGCGCCCGGACGGTTCGAACACGCCTACGCCACCCCGCGGGTTGGGCTACTTCGTGCGCACCACGACACCCGCTTTCATTCTGGGCGACGAAGCCATCGACCCGAATACGGCGTACCTTATCCCGCTTCAAGAAGGCTGGAACATGATCGGCAACCCGTTCCCCTTCAATGTGCCTTGGGCAGCATGCGAGGTCGAAATCATCGGCGCAGGTGGAATTGCGCAGCGAATCAGCCTTCAAGAGGCAGCCGACCGCGAGTATATTCGCCTGCAAATCTATCGATACATTCCGCTTACGGGCGAGTACACCTGGCGCACAGCCCCGCTGGGGGAACTGATAGCGTGGCAAGCCCACTGGGTAAAAGCGCTCAAGCCCTGTACACTGGTTGTGCCTCCTGTGGGCAGCTTGCGCAGCCGATCTGACGACACGCCGCGCGTTGCGCCCACCCAGTCCGATGGCTGGCTCCTGCGTCTGATTGCGCGCAGCGGCAACCGCGAAGACTCGAACAACCTTATCGGAACTACCGCGACCGCTAACGACGGAGTGGGACACGAAGATGTAGAAAAGCCTCCGCTCTTCCAGTCGTATGTCGCGCTGCGTCTCATAGAACCACGCACGCGCAGCGCCCTCGCGCAAGACATCCGACGCGGCAACCGTCGCACACACCGCTGGGAAGTGGAAGTCATCACAGACCAACCCAACGCTGAGGTCACGCTCCAGTGGGTTCAGGAACTTCCAGTGCCTAAGGGCACTCGACTAATCCTGACCGATCAGACCACAGGCACGCGCCTCTCGATGCTCCAAAACAGCTCTTATCAATTCCGTACCGATGAGACCAGCCGACGACGGTTTGTGATCGAAGCGCACCCTGCGCGTGCGAACCGCCTTCAGGTGACGAATGTGTCAATCACGCAGATGCGTGGTAGCCAGTTCACTATTCAGTATGTGCTGAACAGTGAAGCGTCGGTACAAGTGCTGATTCAAGACTCCACAGGCAAGACGATTGCGCGTCTTCAGGGTGGTACACGCTCGCCAGGTGTAAGCACAGCAAGCTGGAACGGGCGCAACGAAGCGGGTATTGCCGTACCTCCTGGAACCTATCAGGTTCACATCGTCGCGACAGACGATTCAGGTGAGGTCGTGCGCACAGTTCGCCCCCTCATAGTGGCTCGATAAGAAGGAGGTAACGAATCATGAAACGAGTAGCTTTGGTGGCGATTGGCAGCTTAATAATCGGGCATGCGGTAGCTCAGTTCGATGACGGATTGTATCAACCGTTTCCTCGCGGGGAGTTATGCGCCTGCCCCGAACTTCAGGGCGACCAAAACCCTGTTAGCGATGATTATGCGGCGATTGTCATCTCGAACGGGGTGTTGGGAGCGACCCTTGGTCTCAGCGGTACTATCACTTGGTGGACGGGTTGCTTCCCTATCGAAAGAACGCGTTGTACGACGCGCCCCGCGGAAGGAAGCATCCAGTTGGGAACCTCTGGAGGCAACACGCTGTTGGGTGATAGCGATATTGCGCTGACCTCAGGCTATCCGTGGGCAGTCTACCCGGGCGGGATCTTCATCAGCTTACAAGCGCGGCGCGGTGAGGAGACCCAGACCTTTGTGTGGGGACGCGCCGACGGCGCGCCAAATGTCATCTTCTCGCAAGCATGGCCAGGCGCCAGCGGGTTCTACATCCGTCGGATTTGGAATGTGCAAGGCTGGGACACAGACCTGAGGATTGATCTCATTCAATCCGTGGCGCGCATCAGCCTGCGTGTGCGCAATACAGGGAACTCGCCCGCCACCTTAGCGCTTCGCCTCGCTTCCGATGTGGAGGTCGGTGTCGAAGCAGGTTTCGATCTGGAGGGAGCGTCCGCACCCCCCTATGTCTATGTACAGGGGCAGCGCCCTATTAAAATCGACACAGACCTGCGCGGCGTGCAAATCCCCAACGCCATCGAGTTCTATCTGGGACGCGGCGAGATTGGCGGCTCTTCACGCTACCTCCTGCGCCCTATCAAGGGGTTCGAAGACCAGACCCCCATCGACCGACTGGTCATCGGCAAATGGTTTTTCGTTCAAGGGACGACCATCTGGGAGCCCGTGCTATTCCCCGACTCGTTTATTGACGATGTGGCGATTAACCTGTTTGTAAACCCGCGCAATTTTGCGCCAGGTCAGGAACGCGAGTATGTGTTCTATGTGACGCTGACGCCAACCGACTTGGATGTTCAGCCCCCCATCGCTTTGGGAGTGGAGACTCTGCCTGTGATTGAGCCAGATCGCCGAGACCTATCGAGACTGTTGCGGAACGGGGAATTTGAGGTGGTGGCAAATGTGACGAACCAATACTTCGTCGTCGGGCGCGAGATCGACCTCACGAATGTTTCTGTCGATATATCCTTGCCTGCAGGTGTTTCGTTAGCGCCCGACGAGCGGCGCACGCGCACTATCTCACGCCTCGCTCCTGGACAAACAGCATCTTTGAGATGGCGCGTGATTGCCGATCCAACCACTGTTGGATTTGTGACGATTCGCGTCGCTGTACAAGCGCCACCCGCGCCCACTAAAACCGTTTCGCGTACTATCCTCATCTCCGCTACGGCAAATCGCAAACTGGAGTCGGGAGTCCAGCTGGTGTCCATCCCGTTTGAGACCACAGCCTCTCTCGAGGAAGTGCTCAACCTCAACGCCTACCAAGCTAGGCGCTGGAACCCAGAGCGCGAGCGGTATGAGTTGATAGAAACCGTTCGACCTGGGCAGGGCTTCTGGCTTTTCCTGCCCACTGAAGCCACAACTGTCTCCTATGACGCTTCGAGGCTGCGCTTCCCAAGCGGTGTGTTTGAGAGAAGCATTCCCCTGCCGCTCAAGAGGGGCTGGAACCAGATAGGCAACCCTTATCCGTATCCACTGGTGCTGGGACAGGTTGTGGTTGTTGCGTCCAGCGATCCGAGACGCAGCCTGAGCTTTTTCGAGGCGGCACAACGCGGCGTGATTCGAGGCGTGCTTTACTACTGGGACGAGTTCTCCAGAGAGTATAAGTTCACTTCCGATCCGAATACGCCGCTCCTACCGCATCGTGGATACTGGATTCGGGTGAACGAGGACATCGAGTTCGTCTACCCGCCTGTCTTTCTGCCAGGCACAGGCTTTGGCGGCACTGTCCGTTCCGCGACCGAGCATTCCAACTTGCCCAACGACTGGCGACTGCAGATTGTGGCGCGAACGACGCGCGGAGTAGACACCCAGAACTTTATTGGTATCAGCGCAGGGCGTAGTGCAGGCGACATCGAAGAGCCGCCGACACCGCTGCCCGACCGCCCTGTGAACTTGACCATCCTCAAGCCAGGCGTTGGAACACCGCTGATGCAAGAGGTTCGTCCGCTCGCCAACCGCCAGCAGTTCGACCTGCTGGTGGAAGCGACGCCTGGCGAGGAGGTCATTCTGACCTTCCCGAACCTGAACACGATTCCGAAGGGGTACCGCCTGCTTCTGACCGACCTGAACACGGGGCGCACCGTCGATATCCGCACGACCCCTGAATATCGCTTCATCTCCACAGGGCGCACGCGGCTGCAGCTGGTGGTGGAGCGCGTGGCGCGCACGGGTGCGCTGATCACCAGCGTCAGTGTGAGCGGCGCAGGACGTGGTGTTAGCAGCGTGTCCATCTCCTATGTACTGGCGGACAATGCGCAGACCACAGTCCAGATTCTCAGCCCCGATGGGCGCACAATAGCGAACTTGCAGCGCGGGCGCGCTGCTACCCGCGGGGTCAACACCGTCTCGTGGAACTTGCGCGACGACGAGGGGCGCGCCGTGCCCCCAGGAACCTACCAAGTGCAGGTCGAAGCGCGCACCGACGACGGTCAGACGGCGCGCGTCGTGCGCCCTGTAGTGCTAACCCGATAACGCATCTCATGGCTGGGGAACGCCCCCAGCCATGCCCTAAGGAGGCGCAACGGTGAAAACTTGTTGGATAGTTGTGATCGCTTGGTGTCTGTCATTAGGGCTGGCGACCGCGCAAACGCGCGAGCTGGTGCTGTTCCCCTTTGTACAGGGCGCAGCGGTACAGCCGACAGAAGAATTCAATGTGAATGTCGAGGTGTTAAACGCGCTCTACGCCCAGATGAAAGAGATTCCTAACCTCTATGTGTTGCGTTTTCGGGAGACGAACCCGTCGATTACCCGCGCGATAGAGGAGAATCGTATTCGCCGCGATCGGCTGAACCCGCCATTCAACGAGCGCGAGGCGGACGGCACATGGCGCGCGGCGCGTGTGGGCGCGATTATGGGGGTAGACCTCGCCTTCGCGGGGCGCATCGAGGAGTTCAGCTACGACTCGACCAGGCGCGAGGCGATTATTACCGTTAGCGGCGATCTCATCGATGTGCGTTCAGGCGAAGTTCTCCTCTCTGTAGCGGAAACGGGGCGTGGGCGATTACGCTCCGATGACGCCGATGCGAATCTCGCGCGAATTGCGGCAGTGGCGGAGGTTGCCCAAAAGATTGGCGCAGCTGTGCGCGAGCGTCTGGCACCGCTTGTTGAGCAGGTTCCCCAATCGCAGGAGCGTCGGCAACCCGACCGTCGCCGTGAGCGCGCAGTGGTAACGCTATTCGCGATTATTTTCGGCGCGGTGCTGGGAGGTTCGCAGTTTTAGGATGTGGCTGCGCAATCTGCCGACAGCGCGTCTTGGCGGGGCAGGGGGGCTTTGGCTCCTCTGCCTTTGTGCTTGCTGGGCAAGCGGCGCCATTCGCGTGAGCGTCTATCCCGCTGCTGCAGTCGCCGACGGCGCGTCGCAAATTCTGGTGGTGGCGGAGGTACGCACGGCGCAGGGCAAGCCTGCGCCCGACGGCACGCAAGTCGCATTCAACACTACCTTGGGCGCGTTCCGCGAGCCAGTAGTTGCTACGGAAGGCGGTGTCGCACGCGCCACGCTCATCGCCAGCCAAACGCCTGGCGCAACAACGATTACCGCCACCGCCGTCGGGCTGGGCATCGTGGGCGAGACGCACGCGCTGTTCGTGGCAACGCAAGAGGAGCTGCGCAGCGCAACCGACTATGTGCAGGTGTTAGGCGCGGAGTACCTCGCCTACGCTAACGAGCAGCGCATCATCGCCGCCTCAGGCAAAGGGCGCGGTGCAAGCGTCCGATTCGGCTTCACACGCATCGAAGCAGACGACCTCCAACTGGAGGTGGAGAACCTGCGTGTCAAGGCACGCAATGCTCGCATACACTACGGCTCTGAAGCTACGGAGTTCGCCGAGCTAAGCTACGAACTACGCACCGCGCAGGGCTATGGGCTGGCAGAGCGCGATGGACGCTGGGAAGTCATGCGCGTGCAATACAGTAGAGCAGAACCCTTTGACGCCCCTCTCCCACCTGAACAGTTTCGGTTCGCCGACATCTCCGAGTCGAGTCTGGTGATCAAGGCGGCTCAGATTTGGTTCTACCCCAACGAGCGCATCCAGTTTCATCGGGCGGAGTTTTATGTCGGTGAAGTGCGGACGCTGAGCTTGCCGCTCTACTCCCAGAGCCTCTGGAGTGGCGGTGTCGGCAGCGATACACTGATTGGCGTGCAAAGCGGGCAGGTCTATCTGGATGTGCCGTACTACTATACGCTTGCTCCGACACAGGTCGGCGCGTTGCGCTTACGCACAGCGCAAGTAGGCGGGCGTACGATGGGCGCGGCACGCGGAATGTTCCTCGACCTCGAACACGAGTATCGCGTTGGGTTTGGAACGGGGATGGTGCGCCTGACCAACCTTGCACGCAATGATTGGGGGCTGAACTGGCGACACCGGCAGTCGCTTTCGCCGAACACGCACCTTGCGCTCTGGCTCGACTCACCCGCGCATCAGGGTCTCTATAGCTCTGTCCAATTGTCGCATCAGGCGCATGGCTACTCCGCAGGAGTCATGCTTGCAGGCAGCACCTACTGGCGGGGTATCCGTGCGCGGAGCCTACGCACCGATGTGTTTATCGAGACCGCCTCGCGCCGTGTGGCAGGACTACCCTTGCGCCAAAGCCTCTCGCTGAACTTCGCCACCAATCGACTCCAAAGTGGTACTGGAATCCAGGTGCGTGAAGGGGTCGGCGTGCGTGCCCGCTGGAACCTCATCCCACAGTCGCTGGGGCAGGGAACCACCCTCACTGGCGGGCTGACCGTAGGGCGGTTCGTGGGCAACCTTCCAAACGCGGGATGGAGCCTCACGGGCACACTGGGCGTCACGCAAGCGTTGGGCGCAGGGGGCGTGCTCAGCCTCAACTACGATTACGCACAAGATGCGCTCGGTGCGAACCTGCTGGGCAGGCACCGACTTTCGGGCAGTCTCACATGGAGCACGGGAGAGCGATACTACCTCACAAGCTACTTTAGCCGCGCCTTAGATACTAATTCGGTCAGTTATGCCGGAGATTTGTCGTGGCGAATCAGTCCCATCTGGCGCGTCGGGGTAGGGTACACTTGGCAGCGCTATCAACAGTACGAGTTTCGCGACCAAGCCTTCACAATCGCCTATCGGATAGGCTTCCGTGAGGTAGCGCTTACATGGTCCTCTTCCACCAAGCGATGGAGCGTGGACTTGCTGACGGCGTTTTACTGAGCGCGACGCGCCAGCTGCTCAAACTCCAGCGCAACATCGGCGACCACCGACCGCAGGTCGGACAACAACGGCAACTGCGCACGCGCAATCGCCACATCGTCCAAGTCTAAGGGCACGACCAGCAACGCCTCTTGATTAATGGGTCCCTGCGCAATCGCCTTGCCAAAGGGGTTCACTATCCACGACGCGCCCACGAAGCCCTTGCCCCCTTCAAAGCCCACCAGACTAGACTGCACGACATAAACCGTATGCTCGCTGGCAATCTGAGTGAGCATGCGCCGATACGCCTCCACATTTTCAATCTGCTCGGCGTGGAACCCGCGCGCAGGCGAGGCAGTGGGTACATAAATTACCTGCGCGCCCTTGAGCGCGACGATCGTGCTGGTAATCGAGTGCCACACATCTTCGCAAATCAGAATCGCCGCGCGCCCAAAGCGCGTCGGGAACACTTCCAGACGACGCCCCCGCGCCACAAACCGCTCCTCTTCGAACACCCCATAGGTCGGCAGGAAGAACTTCCGATGCACATGGGCAATAAACGATTGTGTAGGTTCTGGCTCTAAAGTTGCATAGAGCGCGGCGTTGAAGTATTCGCCGTCGAGGTACTCGTAGAAGCCGACGCAGAGGTCGAGCGGGCGGTCGGGCTGCAGGTCGGCATACATGCAGGCAAGGTCGTGCAGCAGTTGCGTCGCGGGGATGGCTAATTCGCGCACGCCGCCTTCCACGAAGTAGCCTGTAGTCGCCGTTTCGGGCAGCGCCAATACATCGACGCCCTCCTGAAGCGACTGACGCATCAGGTCGCCTATCCGTTCCAGATTGCGTCGGTACTGACCTTTGGTCGGCTTGAACTGTCCGATTCCGACCGTAAACCGCCGCTGCACGCCTTCGAACAGGTTGCGTTGCATGATACGCTCCTCAGTAGTCTACGGGACGCAGGTAATACTCGCCGATGGCAGTAGTGGAGAGCATCGCAACGGTCGGCAGGTGGCGTTTCCAGTGCGTGCTGTCCACCTTGTTTTTGACTAGCCACACATCGTCTGCAGGAAAACCCATCTCGATCAGCCGTTCGGGCGAATAGCCCTGCGTGAGATAGTGCAGGATACGGTCTGCGCGCTGATAAGAGATGCCGAAGTCGCCCTCGTCGGTCTGCCCGACGATGAGGTCGGCAGAGGCAGGCTTTTGCACAATCACTTCGGGCACGCCCAAGTAGCGCGCCAGTTGCCATACTTGGGTCTTAAATAGGTCGCCGATGGGGTTCACGGGCGGCGAATCGTCGGCATGCCAAGTGAAGTAGCCGAACAGCCGCTCGCTCTTGTTGCCCGTGCCGATGGGCAGCGCACCGAGTTTCGCCGACTGGTCAAACAGGATGATCATCCTCATGCGGGCGCAGATGTTGCCGATGCGCGTCGGACTGGCGTCAGGTTCAAAATGCTGCAGGTAAGCATCCACCATCGGCGTAATCTCGATCACGCGGTGGTGAATGCCTAACTCGCGCACGACCAGCATCCCGTGTTCCAGCGATTCGGGACTACTGGTCTTGTAAGGCATCAGGAAGGCATACACATTTTCAGCACCGAACGCCCGCGCGCAGAGGTAAGCAACGACGGAGGAATCAACGCCCCCAGATAGCCCCAGCAGCGCTTTGGAGAAGCCGCGTCGCCGTTGCACCTCGTCGCGCAAAAACTCCACCAGCCAATCGGCGATCAGCGGCGCGTTGATGCGCAACGGCTCGTCCGAGTTCGGGTCGTAGATAGTCGGCTTGATGACGGGAATTGCTTGCATCGGTTCACCTCGTAAAGCGATTCGGGTCAAACGGCGTAATCGGCAACGCAGTCGCGCCGTTTAGGATAAGGTCGGCAACTGCACGGGCAGTGGCAGGGGCGAGCAGGATGCCGTGGTAGGCGTGCCCTGCAGCAAGGTACAGCCCGTCATAGCCTGCCACTGCGCCAATATACGGGTTATGGTCGGGCGTGTCGGGGCGCAGTCCTACGGTGTGTCCCAGCACGGTCGCGTGCATCAGGCTGGGCGCAAGACGGGAGAGGTTGTGCGTTAGCAGCGCATAGCCCTCAATGGTAGCCCGCATGTCGTAGCCCGCCTGTTCGCGTGTCGCACCAAGCAGCACAGTGCCGTCCGCGCGGGGCACGAGGTAGCCCACAGGCGACGAGAGGATGCGCCGCACGGGCAGGGGCAAGTCGCCCAGCGACAGGATCACGCCGCGCACGGGCGTTGTGGGCGCGTGTATCCCCAACGGCTGTAGCAACGCGCCCGTCCATGCGCCCGCCGCGACCACCACGGCGTCGCCTTCCAAAGTGCCGTGCATTGTTCGCACTCCGCGTACCGCGCCGTTCCGCGCAACGAGGCTTAGCGCAGGGGAGCCTGTGTATAAGTTTGCGCCGCTAAGTTGTACTGCGCGGTGCAGGGCACGCATCAGCCGCTCGGTATGCACCCATCCCTCGCTGGGGATGTGCAGGGCGCAAGCAATTTCTGGGTTCAAGGCTGGCTCCATCTGACGCGCGGTGTAGGCGTCGAGGAGTTCAGCGCAAGCGTCGAAGCGGCGGATCCAGGCAAGGCTCGCCTCCAGATGTTCGGCGTCGGTGGGGGTGAGCGCGACACGCAGGCAGCCCCCGTCGCGCCATTCAGGGTCGATGCCTGTTCGCTCATAGAGGGCGCGCGTCCAGGCGGGGTACATCTGCAGGCTCTGCCAGTAGAGAAGCAGGGCAGAGGTATCGTCAGGCGTGAGGCTGAATGGGTTTACCATCCCTGCGGAGGCGGCAGAAGTGTGCCCGCCTTCTGCCGAGCCGTCCAACAGCACGACCTCCACGCCGCATCGCAGTAGCTCCCACGCTACCGCAGTGCCAATCACGCCTGCACCGACCACCAGCACCCGCATCGTTAGCCCCCTGCAGTCATCTGCACGATCTCGAGATTGTCGCCCTCATACAAAACAATCTCGCCGTAGCGGTCGCGGGGAATGATTTCGTAATTATACTCCACCACCACTGTTCGCGGGTCAATGCCGCGCTCCTGAAGCAGCTGGAGCAGAGTGGTCGATTCGGGTAGTTCGCGTTCTTTGCCATTGATGCGCACTTGCACCATCGCTGGAAGTATACCTGAAACGCTGGGCGCGTGCAGAGCGCTCTCTCCTGAGCTACCCCCGCCAAAGCGAGGGCGGGGAGTTTCACCCCGTGACCTCTTCGCCACGCGCCCAGCACTGATGTCAACGATTTGTTTGGTGTCTGGGTTCCCGCATAGATACCCCCCTTAAATCACGCGAGCCGAAGGGGGAACGCCTTCGACTCGCGTGCCGCATAGGATATGGTTGCAACCTCCTTATGAGGGCAGGCTTTGCTCTCCGCCTACAGACTTTGCAGCAACTTTCGTGCCAAATACCTGTGTGCGAGGGCGGGGTATCCTATGCGCATGCGCAAAACGGTGCTAATTACGGGCGGCGCGGGGTTCATCGGCAGCCACTTCACGGAGTACCTCTTGGCGCACTATCCCGACTATGAGGTGCGTGTGCTGGACGCGCTTACCTACGCGGGCAGGCGCGAGAACCTCGCGGCGGTGGAAGGCGACCCGCGCTTCACCTTCATTCACGGCGATGTGCGCGATAAGCAAGCCGTGCGGGAAGCGATGCAGGGCGCGCACTATGTCGTCCACTTCGCCGCCGAGACGCATGTCGACCGCTCCATCTTGGATCCCGACGCTTTTATCACGACCGATGTGTACGGTTCGTTCGTGATGCTGGAGACGGCGCGGCAGGTGGGCGTCGAGCGGTTCGTGCATGTCAGCACCGACGAGGTGTACGGCGCGATTGAGCAGGGCGCGTTCACCGAAGAGTCGCCGCTGAGACCCAGCAGTCCCTACGCCGCGAGCAAGGCGGGTGCAGACCTGCTCGCGCAGGCGTATGCCCGTACCTACGGGCTGCCCGTGCTGATTGTGCGCCCCAGCAACACCTTCGGACCGCGCCAGTACCCCGAAAAGCTCATCCCGTTTTTCACCGTGCGCGCGCTGCATGACCAGCCGCTGCCGCTATACGGCGACGGGCAACAGCGACGCGACTGGCTCTATGTGGGCGACCATGTGCGGGCGATTGATACCGTGCTGCATCGCGGGCAGATCGGCGAGGCGTACAATATCGCAGGGGGCAACGAACGCGCTAATATAGAGGTTTCGCGCCTAATCTTGCACACGCTGGGCAAACCTGAGAGCCTGATTCAGTTTGTGAAGGACCGCCCTGCGCACGACCGCCGCTACGCACTGGACGACTCCAAACTCCGCGCGCTGGGCTGGCGTCCCGAAGCCGACTTCGAGACCGCCTTGCGCGAGACCGTGCTGTGGTACGCCAACCACCCCGAATGGTGGCAGCCCATCCTACAGAATAAGCAGGACTACCAGGCGTTCGTGGAGCGGTGGTATGGGCGTTAGTCTTGAGGAAACCAGCTGCGCAAAATCGCGCAGAGCCTTTGGAAGGCAGGGTCTATGCATCCTTTCAAACTAACCCTGCTGGCTAACTCTTTGTAGAGTGCCGACGAACGGACGATTCTTTTCTGGCGAAGTAGTTTCTCTACGGCTTCCTTTGGCTTCTGAGGCTTTCCGAGAGGCGTCTTGGCAAAGCTTTCGACGACTCTTTGAAACACTTCGGCGTCGCCCCCAGCGAACACATCGACCACATGAGGAGAAGTAGAGAAGACCCAAGTCTCAAGCTCGGGGTCGATCACAACCACTGCAGAGCGTCCTCGCCATCCGCTCGCGTCGAGCTGTTGTTGTACCTGTTGCTCCAGATCGGAAGGGGTGAGCATTTCCCTGCCGCATCCCTCGCGATCGAAGATTAGAAGGGCGTAATGGAATGCGTTCAGAGCGTCAATCTCGGCGAGTAGGGATGCACCTCGTTGTAGGACACCCGGATCGCGTTCAGGATGAACAAGTATCTCATACTCAATGCGTCGAATTTGCAGTGCCTTGTGGCGCTCCAGCAAGCCGTAAAGCGTTTGTTCAGTGTTGCTGTCGGGCACGACCACTACGAGGTCTTTCATCCCAGCACTCCGCTGGCGAGCAAGGTTCCAAGCGGGACTTCTTTTTTGTAATCCTTGAGCGATGGATGATGATCGCCGCGCACGATGTCTGTTGCGCCGCTCTGTGTGCGTGCGAAGCAGAGCAGTTGCGCAGGCTCTGCCAAGTTAAGCAGCAACGCCGAATGCGTCGTGCAAAGGATCTGGCTTCC
>Ga0197142_1000987_pt1 | contig 26218 bp, 28 predicted proteins | sample GBS60_MetaG_FD_148614 | JGI IMG/M metagenome (GOLD analysis project Ga0197142, IMG submission 148614) | Sediment microbial communities from Great Boiling Springs, Gerlach, Nevada, United States - GBS 60_MetaG | ecosystem: Environmental > Aquatic > Thermal springs > Hot (42-90C) > Sediment... | reverse complement strand
GAGGATGAAGAGCCCGGAGCCCACGATCAGCACGGCACCCGCGAGCATCCGGGCGTCCGGAACGTGGCGCCAGAGCAGGTACCCCGTGAGCATCGCGATCGGCACCGAGACGTAGCGGATCGGCGAGACCACCGAGAGCTCGGCCGTGCGCACGGCGTGGACGAAGCCCTGATAGCCGGCGGCCAAGAGCACCGCGCAGAGGACGAGGAGGGCCACTTCGCCCGAGGTCGGCGCGGGCCAGCCCCAGGGCAGGCTCGCGAAGCCCGAGAGCGCGACGAGCCCCGCGGTGGCGATCGAGACCGCGGCCGTGGGCACGGCGGTGGGGATCCGGCGGGTGACGAGGTCGCGCAGGACGCTCGTGGCGGCCGCGGCGAGCGGCAGCAGCACGGCCGGGCTCCAGGCCCCGGCCGGGGCGGCGGCCAGCGCCACGCCCGAAAAGCCCACGAGCACGGCGGTCCAGCGCCGCCAGCCCACGGGCTCGTGCAGGAACAGCGCCGCCGCGACGGTCAACAGGATCGGCGCGGAGAAGAAGAGGACCATCGCATCGGCCAGGGGCAATGCTGCGATCGAGGCCAAGAAGAGCCAGCTCGTCACGGTCTCCGCGGCGGCGCGAGCGAGCACCCAGGACTCGAAGACGGAACGGAGCGCGAGGCGGCCGGCCTGGGCACGTAGCAAGAGGAGCAGGAGCGGCAGGACGGCGAGGCCGCGCAAGCTCATGATCTGGCCGATCGGCAGCCGTTCGGCGAGGAGCTTCACGAAGGTGTCGTTGACCGTGAACGCGGTCATGGCCCCGGCCATGACGAGGGCACCTTCGAGGTTGCGCCGAGCGGTGCTCACGATGCGGCCACGGGCTCGCGGCGGGCGCGGGCGAGCCGCCGCTCGCGCCACCAGATGAAGAGCCCGGAGCCGACGATCGCCGCCACGCCGGCGGCCGCGACCGCATCCGGCAGATCGCCGAAGACCAGGAAGCCCCAGAGATAGGAGAGCGGGATCGCCCCGTACTTGAAAGGCTGCAGGTACGAGACCTCGGCCGTGCGGGTCGCCTCGACATAGGCCAAAAAGGCGAGGGTCACCGTGACCGCGCCGGCCGTGGCACCGAGGAGGAGTTCGCGGGTGACCGGCTGCCAGGCGACCAGCGAGGCCAGGGCGCCGTAGGCCAGGAGGGCGAGCGTGGTCGCGAGGACCACGGTGCGATTGTCGAGCCCGGTCGGCAGGCGGCGCACCAGGAGGTCGCGGCCGGCGATGCAGCAAGCGGCCGCGAGCGGCAGCAGCGCCTCGGCCCCGTAGCCGCCACCCCCCGGGCGGATCACCACGAGCACGCCCGCGAAGCCCACGAGGACCGCGGTCCAGCGCCGCCAGCCCACCCGCTCGCCGAGGAGCGGGCCGGCGAGCGCGGTCAACAGGATGGGGGCGGTGAACATGATCGCGACCGCGTCGCCGAGCGGCATGAGCGCGAGCGCCCCGAAGAAGGCGGCGGTGACGCCGATCTCGAACGCCGACCGGCCGAGCAGGACGGGGTGGAGGAGGCCCCGAGGCCAGAGCGGCTCGCCCGGCCGGCGCAACAAGGCCAACAGGACGAGGCAGGCGAGCGAGCGGAAGAGCACGATCTGGCCCACGGGCCAGCTCTGCGTGAGCCATTTGACGATCGTGTCGCCGAGCGAGAAGAACAGCGAGGAGGCGAGGATCAGCGCGGTTGCGCGCAGGTTCGCGGAGCCGGGCGGGGCGGGCGACATTCGATTCGGGCCGATCGGGTCCGAGCTCGGGGTGCGGGGGCACCCTGCCCGAGGCCGGCGCCGGGCGGAAGCACACGACCGGCGGACGGCCTTGCGATGCGAGGGCGATCGGCCCAGGCTCCGGCCGTCGAGCGCGCGGGGAGGCGGGATGCGCGGGGATGCGAGGCGGAGCGGCTGGCGGCGGCGCGAGGTCGGGGCGGCCCTCGCCCTGCTCGTGGCGGCCAAGGGACGGGCGGTCGCGGCGTCCGACGAGCGGCTCGATCGGTGGCGGGCGGAATGGCCGCGGACCGACTTCGGCCGGACGACCGTGCCGCTCGCCGAGATCCGCGACGGCGGCCCGCCCAAGGACGGGATCCCGGCGATCGACCGGCCGCTCTTCCTGCCGGTCGCGAGCCCGCCGGCCCTCGACGACCGGGAACCCGTGATCGGCTTCGGGATCGGCGAGGACCGGCGCGCCTATCCGCTGCGCTACCTGCTCTGGCACGAGATCGTGAACGACGAGGTGGGCGGGCTGCCGGTCGCGGTGACCTACTGCCCCTTGTGCAACACCGCGATCGTCTTCGACCGACGGGTCGAGGGCCGCACGCTCGATTTCGGCACGACCGGCAAGCTCCGCCGTTCGGATCTCGTGATGTACGACCGGCAGACCGAGAGCTGGTGGCAGCAATATACGGGCGAGGCGATCGTGGGCGCGATGGCCGGCCGCAAGCTCGCCATGCTGCCCGCCCGGCTCGAGAGCTGGGCCGAGTTCCGCGAACGGGCACCCGAGGGCCGGGTGCTCGTGCCGGAGAACCGCCGGCTGCGACCTTACGGCCTCACGCCCTACGCGGGCTACGACAGCGGCCGGGTTCCGCTCCTCTACGACGGTCCCCTGCCGGAGGCTGTGCCGCCCTTGGCCCGGGTGGTGGTCGTGGGCGAACGGGCCTGGGCGCTCGACCGGCTGCGCGAGCGCGGCCGGATCGAGGTGGACGATCTCGTGCTCTCCTGGCACCCGGGCCAGCTCTCGGTGCTCGATGCGGAGCGGATCACGGCGAGCCGCGAGGTCGGTTCGGTCCGGGTCCGGCGCCGCCGCGGCGCGGCGCTCGAGGACGTCGTTTACTTCGTGACCTTCGCCTTCGTCTTCAAGGCGTTCGTGCCGGACGGGCGGATCGAGGGGTGAGCGGCACGCGTCTCAGCCCAGCCGTGGGCGGAGGTGGGCGTACCAGCGGCGCTCGAGCAGCTTGACCAGGCCCACGATCGCGAAGGTCAAGAGCAGGTAGAAGAACGCGGCGGTCAAAAAGGCCTCGTAGGGGCTGTAGTAGCGGGAGTTGACGATCCGCGCGGCACCGGTGAGGTCGACGATCGTCACCGTACTCGCGACCGCGCTGCCGTGCAGCATGAAGACCATCTCGTTGCCGTAGGCCGGCAACGCCCGGCGGAAGGCCGAGGGCAGCACGATCCGGCGCAGGACGAGTGCGCGCGACATACCCAGCGCACGCGCCGCCTCGATCTCGCCCCGCGGGGTCGCCTGGACCGCGCCGCGGACGATCTCGGCCGTATACGCGGCGGTGTTGAGGGTGAAGGCCAACAGCGCGCAGAACCAGGCCTGCGAGAGGAGCGGCCAGAACACGCTCTCGCGGACCCACACGAACTGCGCGGCCCCGTAATAGATCATGAAGAGCTGGACCAGGAGCGGGGTGCCCCGGAAGAAATAGGTGTAGGCCCAGACCGGGCCGTTGATCAGCGGATTGCGGCTGGTCCGGGCGAGGCCGAGCGGCACGGCCAGGACGAGGCCGAGCGCGAGCGAGGCGAAGGTGAGCCAGAGCGTGGTCCAGGTGCCGCGCAGATAGAGCGGCAGATTGTCGAGGACGAGTTCGAGGTCGATCATGCCGGGCGGGCTTCGCCCCGCCGCACCCGCCGCTCGGCGAGCGCCAAGAGCAGGGTCGAGACCGTGGTGAGCGCGAGGAACACGAGCGCGACGGCGAAATAGAAGGTGAAAGGCTGGCGAGTGGCCCCGGCGGCGAGTGCCGCCTTGCGCACCATGTCGTCGAGCCCGATCACCGAGAGCAGCGCGGTCGCCTTCAACAAGACGAGCCAGTTGTTGCCGAACCCCGGCAGCGCGTGGCGCAGCATCTGCGGCAGGAGGATGCGGCGGAACACCAGGAACGGGCGCATCCCGAAGGCCCGGGCGGCCTCGAGCTGGCCCTTCGGGACCGCGAGGATGGCACCCCGGAACGTCTCGGCCATGTAGGCGCCGTAGACGAAGCCCAGGGTGACGACACCCGCGGCGAACGGCCCCACGTCGACATGGTCCCAGCCCATGCGCGCCACGAGGTCGTTGACCAGCATCTGGCCGCCGAAGAAGACGAGGAGCATGAGGACGAGATCGGGGACGCCGCGGATCAGCGTCGTGTAGGCCGCGGCGAGCAGCCGCAACGGCAAGGCGGGCGAGAGCTCGGCGAGCGCGCCTGCGAGTCCGAAGAGGATCGACAGGCCGAGGCCGGCCAGCGCCGCCTCGACCGTGAGCACCGCACCCTCGAGGATCGAGGGGCCGTAGCCCTGCAGGTCGAGCACGGCGCCCGCGCCGGCCGGAGCCGCTCAGCCCCCGTAGATGTCGAAGTCGAAATACTTGCGGGCGATCTTGTCGTAGGTGCCGTCGGCGCGGATCGCGGCGATCGCGTCGTTGAGGAGCTTCTTGAGGTCTTGGTCCTCCTTGCGCACGGCGATGCCGGCCCCTTCACCGAACCACCTCTTGTCGCGCAGTTCGGGGCCGACGAACTCGAAGTCCTTGCCCTTCTCGGTCTTCAAGAAGCCGTCGAGCAGCGCGACCGAGTCGGCGAGCAAGAGGTCGATACGGCCCGCGAGCATGTCGAGGTTGGCCTCGTCCTGCGTGCCGTAGCGGACGATCTCGACCGTATCACCGTAATTGTCTGTCAGGTAGTTGTCGTGGATCGTCGCGCGCTGCACGCCGATCTTCTTGCCTTTGAGGCCTTCCCTGGTGATTTCGATCCCGGAACCCTTCTTGCGGACGAAGCGAGCAGGAGTCTGATAATATTTGTCGGTGAAGTCGACCCGCTTCTTGCGCTCCTCCGTGATCGACATCGAAGCGACGATCGCGTCGAACTTCTTGGCCAAGAGGGCGGGGATCATGCCGTCCCAGTCCTGCAGGACGAGCTCGCACTCGGCGCCGATCTTGGCGCAAAGGGCAAGGGCGATGTCGATGTCGAAGCCCTCGAGCTTGCCGTCCGGCCCGACTTGGGAAAAGGGCGGATAGGCACCCTCCACACCGATCCGGATCTTCTTCCATTCCTTCGCGGCGAGCGGCGCGGCCGTGAGCGCGAGCGCACCGACCACGAGCAGGAGGGCGAACCTGCGGACCATCGGAGCCTCCCGAGGCGGTCACCATCGCCAGAGTTCCGATACCTCCACCCGCCGTCAAGCCGCCGGCCGGAGCGGCTCGAACGGCCTCAGCGTGGGTCGATGTCGAAGCGGAAATAGGCCCGGGCGAGCCGCGCGAGCTCGCCCTTCGCGCGCAGCCGCTCGAGCGCCGCGTCGAGCCGGTCGAGCAGCTCGCGATTGCCTTTCCGCACGACGATGCCCGCACCCTGACCGAACCAGCGCGGCTCGGTGAAATTCGGGCCGCAGAGCTCGAGCCCGGCCCCGTCCTCGGTCTCGAGCACGCCCTTCTGCAACGCGAGCGCATCCGCGAGCACGAGGTCGGCGCGGCCGTCGCGGAGTGCCGCCACCGCCTGAGGCAACGTCGCGAAGCGGAGGATCGTGGCCTCGCCGCCAAAGGTGGCGGTCACGAACTCGTCGTGGGTGGTCGAGCCCTGAACCGCGATCCGCCGGCCGCGCAGCCGGCCGAGCACGGGCTCGATTCCGCTCCCCACCCTGCGCAAAAAGCGAGCCGGAACGTGGTAATATTTCCGGGTGAAATCGGCCGTCTCGCGCCGTTTGTCGGAGATCGAGACCGAGGCGACGATCGCGTCGACTTCGTTCCACAGCTCGGGCCCGAGCCCGATCACGGCATCCTGGATGACCGCCCAGGGTTTCTGGACGAACACGCACCGCACGGCGAGCTCGGCGCAAACGGCACGTGCCACGTCGATGTCGAAGCCCTTGAGCCGGCCCTTCGTGTCGACTTCGGAAAAGGGCGGGTAGGAACCTTCGACGGCGATCCGCAGGGCGGGCCCACTCGGCACCGGTGCCGTCGGCCGCACCGCGGCCTCTCGGATGCGCTCCGGGCTCCGCTTGCCGGATGCGGTCTCGGGAGTCGACGGCTTCGCCGCTCGAGCCTTCGTCGCGGCCCGCGGGGTCGGTGAAGGCTTGCTCTCGGCCGTTGCCGAGCCTCGGCCGCCGGGCGCGTCGGCAGCCGCGAGCGGGACCGCCGCCAAAAGGCTCGCGAGCGCAACTGCGAACAGGGCCGTGCGACGCATCGGGCGAGCTCCATCGGGTCGGCGAGGAACCTGTTCCCGGCTCGATCCGGCGCGTCAAGCCCGTCCGAGGCCCCGCGCCCGCTCGGTGTGGCCGGCGAGGAAACGGCGCAAGCGCTCCGATCGCGGCCCGCCGAGCACCTCCTGCGGCGGGCCCTGCTCTTCGATGCGGCCCTCGTGGAGGAAGACGACCTCGCTCGCGACCTCGGCCGCGAAGCCGACCTCGTGGGTCACGATCAGCATCGTGCGGCCCTCGAGGGCGAGATCGCGCACGACCTTCAAAACCTCGCCCACGAGCTCCGGGTCGAGGGCCGAGGTCGGCTCGTCGAACAGCAGCACGGCCGGCTCCATGGCGAGTGCCCGGGCGATCGCCGCCCGCTGCTGTTGACCGCCCGAGAGTTGGGCGGGGTAGTGGTCGCACTTGTCGCGGATGCCGACCTTGGCCAAGAGCGCGTGGGCCCGCTCGACCGCCTCGCGGCGCGGCAGGCCGAGGACGTGGATCGGCGCCTCGATCACGTTCTCGAGCACGGTCATGTGCGACCAGAGATTGAACTCTTGAAAGACCATGCCGAGACGGGTCCGCACCCGCTCGACCTGGCGGCGATCGGCCGGGACGAGGCCACCCCTGCGCTTCGGCACGAGCCGGATCTCTTCACCCGTCACCCGGATGCGACCCGCGTCGGGCAGTTCCAAGAGGTTGATGCAGCGCAAGAAGGTGCTCTTGCCCGAACCCGAGGCGCCGAGGATCGCGATCACGTCGCCTTGCCGGGCGGTGAGCGAGACGCCCTTCAACACCGCGAGCGCGCCGAAGGATTTGTGGATGTCCTCGACCTCGAGGGCCGGGACCGCCGTCGCGTCCATGCCACCTCGCCGCGAACGGTGGGAGGCTCGATCCTCCGCTCGGCGCTTGTCAAGGACCGGCCGCGGCGAGGCACGGGCTCGGAGACGGGAGGTACGGGCCGCCGACACCGCCGTCCGCCCTGCGGCCGGACGCGCCCCGGGCCTCGTCCTCCCCTGCTGCAAGGCCCGGGTCAGCCGGCCGTCGTCGCCGGCCCGACCCGATCCGGCTGCCGTTCTTCCGACAGGTCCGGATCAAAGGCGGCAAGGGCGAGCGCGTGGTGTGGAAGTGGCTCGCGGGGGAGGCGGAGCCAGCCGGCCGCGCCGCGGACGTGACCGCGGCCACGAGCCGAGCCCGGCGATCGCCGCCGCGGCGGCTGCCTGGTTCAGCTTCCGGTCCCCGCTCCATCGGCCGGCAGCAGACGCTCGATGGCGCTCGTGATCGCCTCGGCCTCGGGCTCGACGCTCGACGGCCAGAAGGCGACGGCGCGGCCGTCCGGACCGATCAGGTATTTGTAGAAATTCCAGCGCGGCCCGGCCCGCTCGCCGAGCTCGCCCCGCAGCCAGACGAACAGCGGGTGGGCGTCGGGTCCCCGGACCCGGACCTTTTCGGTCAGCGGGAAGTCGACGTCGAAGTTCGTCTCGCAGAAGGTCTTGATCTGCTCGGCCGTACCCGGCTCCTGGTTCCCGAAATCGTTGGACGGGACCCCGAGGACGACCAGCCCGCGGTCGCGATAGCGGGCCCAAAGGCGCTGCAAGGCGGCGTATTGGTAGGTGTAGCCGCACAGCGAGGCGGTGTTGACCACGAGCAGCGGGCGGCCCGCGAAGCGGGCGAGCGGCAAGGGCTCGCCCTCGATCGCCGTGAAGGTGAAGGCGTGCGCGCCGCGCTCGGCGGCGGGCGCGGCCTGGACGGTCGAGAGCAGAGCGAGGGCGGCGAGCAACAGGCGCACGGTTCGGTCCTCCGGCTCGGTGGGCGCGGCCCGGGGCGCGCGCTACAACCCGTTCGGTATCCTGCGATACGCAGAGCGAGGCCGCGCGGACCGCCGGCCGGCCCCGGGGGCGCCGATGAGCAATCTCCTGATCGCCGCGCTGTTCCTGATCGGCACCCATCTCGGCATCGCGAGCACCCCGCTGCGCGCCCAGCTCGTGGCGAGCATGGGCGAGGGTCCCTACCGGCTCCTCTTTTCCGTGATCGCGGTCGTGGCCACGGCCTGGCTCGTGCACGCTTGGAGCATCGCACCGGTTCGGATGCTGTGGACCCCCGGGCCCGGGCTGCGGCACCTGCCGTTGCTCGTGATGCCGTTCGCCTGCCTCTTGCTCGTCTGCGCGGCGAGTCAACGCAACCCGACCGCGCTCGGCCAAGCACCGGATCCGGATGCCGCCGAGCCGGCGCGCGGAATCGTCCGGGTGACCCGGCATCCCATGATGTGGGCGGTGGCGCTCTGGGCGATCGTCCACGTTCTGGCCAACGGCGACCTCGCCTCGCTCGTTTTCTTCGGCACCTTCGCGGTTCTGGCACTCGCCGGCAGTGTGGCGATCGACGCCCGGCGGACCGAGGAGCGCCCGCCCGGCTGGGGCGTCTTTTTGCAACGGACCTCGAACCTGCCGTTCCTCGCGATCCTCGAACGGCGCAACACGCTCGTCCCGAGCGAGATCGGCCTTCCCCGGCTGGTCGCGGCCCTCGCCCTCTACGTGGCGCTGATCTGGCTGCACCCCCGGCTGTTCGGCGTCGCCGTGACCCCGTGAAGTCGGCCGGGCGCGCGCCCGAGGGCCGGTCAACTTTTCGTCAACCTTTTCCTGCGAAAAGGCTCGCGGGCTCGACGGTGCGAGGTGCCGTGGCGGTTCTGGCGATCTTCCCCCGGATCGCGCCGACGGCGCTCGCGCTCGCCGTCCGCACAAGCCGGGTCTCGCCGGTCGGCCCGGCCTTGCGCGCCGGTTCGGGCTGCTCGCCCGCGCCCCACGAGGCGCGTCGGTCGGCTCCCCGCGGGCACGACATCGTGCCTTCAACCGAGGAACCAGAGGAGCGTCCGGACGAGCGCCCAGAGCAGGCCCGCGGCGAGGCTCGCATGGGCCGCGAGGAGGGCGAACCGCCGCAAGCGCGGCTCGATCGCCCGCTGCCCGGACAAGATCCAGAACAGAACCGCGAGGCCGGCCGCGAGAGCGAAGAATCGGCCGTCCTCCACGCCACCAGTCCCGCCTCAGCCGACCTCGTCGATCGAGACCCAGCGCCGTTCGCGCGCCGACAAAAGGACGGCGTCGACCACCCGCTGGACCTCGTAAGCCTCGCGGAAATCCGGGCGGAATGTCGGACCGTCGCCCATCGCGAGCGCGATGTCTTTGACCTCGATCGCCTTGATCTCGTTGAAACCGAGCTGGTGGCCGGGAGCCGGGCAGAAGGCTGCGTAGTCGGCGTGCTCGGGCCCGGCGGGGATCTCGACGAAGCCGGCGCGCCCGGCGGCCTGGCCCTTGATGTAGAGGCGGAGCTCGTTCATCCGCTCCATGTCGAGCAGGATCGTGCCTTTGGAGCCGGTGAGCTCGAAGGCCAAATGCATCTTGCGCCCGGTCGCCACCCAGGAGGCCTCGATCGAGCCCACCACACCGTTGGCGAAGCGGACCAGCGCGCGGGCCTGGTCGTCGACCTCGACCGGTCGTACCGGAGCACCGCCGCGGGTGATCGCCCGCTCGGGGATCACCGTGTCGAGGTCGGCCACGAGCTCTTCGATCGGCCCGACGACGAAGCGGGCCATGGCGATGATGTGCGAGCCGAGATCGGCGATCGCCCCGGCACCGCCCGCCGGATCGAGTCGCCAGGACCAGGGCACCCCCGGATCGGCCATGTAGTCTTCGGCGTGGATGCCACGGAAGCTCCAGAGCTCGCCGATCTCGCCCGAACTCACGATGTCCCGGGCGAGCCGGGTCATCGGGTTGCGCAGGTAGTTGAAGCCCACGAAGGTCGGCAGGCCCGCATGTTCCGCGGCCTCGGCCATGTCCCGGGCGTCGATCGCCGTGGGCGCGAGCGGCTTTTCGCAATAGACCGCCTTGCCCGCTTCGATCGCCGCCAGCGCCATCTCCTTGTGCAACGCGTTGGGTGTGGTGATGTCGACGAGGTCGACCTCGGGGTCGCGAACGATGTCGCGCCAATCGCCGGTCCAGCGCGGGATGCCGAGCTGGCGAGCGGCCCGGGCGGCGAGTTCCGCCGTGCGATCGGCGAGGATCACGACCTCGGGCCTGACGGGCAGCTCGAAGACCGCCGGCGCCATCCGCCAGGCGAGCGCGTGGCTTCTCCCCATGAAACCGGCGCCCACGAGACCGATCCGCAAGGGTCGGCTCATCGCAAGACCTCCCGGTTGACCACGACCGCGGGATCGAGCCGACCCGCGAGCCCGGCCAGGACGTTCTCGGCCGCCTCGAGCGCCATCCGCCGGGCGGATTCCGCCGTGACCCCGGCGACGTGCGGCGAGAGCAGGAGGTTCGGCACGGCGAGCAGCGGATCGTCGGCGGGGAGCGGCTCGCGGACCGTCACGTCGAGGGCCGCACCGGCGAGCCGGCCCGACCGCAACGCGTCGGCGAGCGCCGCCTCGTCGACGATACCGCCGCGCGCCGTGTTGACGAGGAACGCACCGGGCGGCAACCGAGCGAGCCTTCGTCGGTCGATCAGGCCGCGCGTCTCGGCCGTGAGCGGGCAGTGGAGAGTCAGCACGTCGGTTGCCGCGAGCGCGTCCTCGAGGCGCTCGACCGGCTCGCAGCCGGCCGCGAGAACGGCCTGCGCGGCAACGTACGGATCGTGGACGACAACCCGCATCTCGAAGGCGAGGGCGCGAAGGGCCACCCGCCGGCCGATCCGCCCGAAGCCCACGATCGCGAGCGTCTTCCCGGCGAGCTCGATCGGCACGAGGCGGTGGCGGGCCGCCCAGTCACCGGCGCGGACCGCCGCGTCCATCTTCGCGGAGAGCTTCGCGAGAGCCAGGATCTGCGCGAAGGCGAACTCGGCGACCGACGTGGCGTTCGCGCTCGCCGTGACGGCGACCGGGATGCCTCGGGCGGTGGCGGCGGAAAGATCGATGTTGTCCACACCCACGCCGTGTTTCGCGATCACCCGGAGCCGAGATGCCGCGCGGATCGCCTCGGCCGGAAGCGGCGCGGTGCGGACGATCACCGCATCGGCGGCGGCGAGCGCCTCCGCGATCTCGGCCCAGCGCTCTTCGGCGAGCCGGACGATCTCGAGCCCCGGCTCGGTGCGCAGCCGGGCGAGCCCCGCCTCGTGGATCTCGCCGACAAGCAGGACCCGAGCCACGGTGCCACCCGGCTCAATAGGTCGCGCTCTTCGGCCCCTCGGCCCGGCTGCCCATCTCCCGGACGAGTTCGACCGCCTTCATGGTGAGGATACGGGCGTCCGAGAGCAAGGTCGCGAAGTTGAGGCCCTTGGCGATCATCGCTTTGGCGTAGGCGGGTGCACCGCAATGCAAGCCCACCCAGCGGCCCGCCTTCCGGGCCGAACCGATGATCCGCTCGATCTCGCGGACGACCGCGGGCTCGGTGGGATCGAGCCGCGGGGTATAGCCCATCGACAGCGCGAGATCGGCCGGGCCGATGTAGACACCGTCGAGGCCCGGCGTGGCGAGGATCGATTCGAGATTGTCGAGCGCCTGGACCGTCTCGATCATGGCGAGTGCCAAGATCTGCGCGTTGGCGGCCACGCCGTAATCGGCCCCGTGGGCGAGGAGTGCCCGGGTCGGGCCGAAGCTGCGTTGCCCTTCGGGCGCGTAACGGCAGTAGGACACGAATTCTTCGGCCTGGGCACGGTCGTTGATCATCGGGCAGATGATGCCCATGGCACCGGCGTCCAAGAGCTTCATGACGATCCCGGCCTCGCGCCACGGCACGCGGGCGAGCGGGATCGTGGCCGTCGTGCCGATCGCCTGCAGCATGCCGACCGCCGCCTGGTAGTCGACGAGGCCGTGCTGGAGGTCGATGGTGAGGCTGTCCCAACCGCAATGGGCCATGAACTCGGCGGCGACCGGGTGCGGGATCGCGCACCAGCCGTTGACGGTGGCGATGCCCTGCCTCCACTTCGTCACGAGCGTGTTCTCGCGCACCGGTCGACCTCCTGGACGGCTGTGGCGCGGAGGCTAGATGCCGGGTCGGGGCCTGTCCAGGCGGACCCGAGGCCGCGTTCCCGGTGCACTCGGGAGGCTCCCTTGTCGGTACGGCATGCGCTCGCCCTGGCCCTCGCTCTCCTCGCCGCCGCCCCGGCCGCGGCGCGCGATCTCGCGATCGGTATCACCCAGTTCCCCTCGAACCTCCACCCGAGCATCGATTCGATGGCCGCCAAGAGCTACGTGCTCGGCCTCACCCACCGACCGCTCACCACCTACGACGCGAGCTGGCGGCTCGTGTGCATGCTCTGCACCGAGCTGCCGACCTTCGAGAACGGCCGGGCCCGGCGCGAGACGACGCCCGAGGGCACCGAGGGCGTGGCCTTGAGCTTCGAGCTGCGCCCCGACCTCTTCTGGGGCGACGGCGTGCCCGTGACGAGCGCGGACGTGGCGTTCACTTGGGAAGTTGGTCGGCACCCGCTTTCGGGTATCACGAACGCCGAGTTCTACCGGCGACTTCGGAAGGTCGAGATCGTCGACGATCGCCGTTTCGTCCTGCACGTCGACCGGATCACCTTCGACTACAATTCGGTGGGCGATCTCCGCCTCCTGCCGGCGCATCGCGAGCGCGCCGTCTTCGAAGCCGATCCCGCGACCTACCGCAACCGGACGCTCTTCGACACGGCGCCGACCGATCCCGGCCTCGCGATGGGCCCCTACCGCATCGTCGCGGTGCGCCCGGGAAGCCGCATCGAGCTCGCCCGCAACGCGTTCTGGCGCGGCCCGGCGCCGGCCTTCGAGCGGATCACGATCCGGGCGATCGAGAACACCGCCGCCCTCGAGGCCAATCTGCTCGCGGGCGAGATCGACATGATCGAAGGCTCGCTCGGCCTGGCACTCGATCAAGCTCTCGCTTTCGAGAAGCGGCACGGCGACCGGTTCCGCGTGGTCTACGTGCCCGGGCTCGTCTACGAGCACATCGATCTGCGCCTCGACAACCCGATCCTCGCCGACGTCCGGGTCCGGCGCGCGCTCCTCTTGGCCCTGAACCGCGAGCTCTTGACGCGTCAGCTGTTCGACGGCCGCCAACCGGTGGCCCACGGCTTCGTGAGCCCGCTCGATCGGATGCACGCCCGCGACCTGCCGATCTGGCCGTACGATCCGGCGCGCGCCGCCGCGCTGCTCGAGGAGGCCGGCTGGCGACCCGGGCCGGGCGGAATCCGCAGGAACGCCCGCGGCGAGCCCCTGCGGCTCGATTTCCAGACCACCGCCGGCAACCGGTCGCGCGAATTGGTCCAGCAGGTCCTGCAAGGCATGTGGCGGGCGGTCGGGATCGACGTCGTGATCCGCAACGAGCCGCCGCGGGTGTTGTTCGGCGAGACGTTGGGCAAGCGCCGCTTCACCGGGATGGCCATGTTCGCCTGGATCTCGAGCCCGGAGAACGTGCCGCGCTCGATCCTCCATTCGGCCGAGGTGCCGCGGCCGGAGAACGGCTGGGCGGGGCAGAACTACACCGGGTTCGCCGATCCGCGGGTCGACGCGTTGCTCGACGCGATCGAACGCGAGCTCGACGAGGAACGCCGCCGCGGGCTCTGGCGCGAGCTGCAGACCATCTATGCCACGGAGCTACCGGCCCTGCCCCTCTATTTCCGAGCCGATGCGCACGTCTGGCCGCGCTGGCTCGAGGGAGTCGAGCCGACCGGCCATCTGGCGCCCACCACGCTCTGGGTCGAGCGCTGGCGGGTGGTTCCCTGATCAGCCGGCCCGCCGCAGCTCGGGAAGCAGGAACGCGGCACCCGCCGCGGCGATCGCGGCCGGCGCGAGCAGCGCCGCGACCGATCCCGCGAGGTCGAGGAGCAGGCCCGAAAGCAGCGGGCCCGCCACCTGGCCGAGCCCGAAGCAGCCGGTGACGAACGCGGCGGCACCGGCCGGTGTGCGCGGGGCGGCGGCGCGCGCCTGCTCGAGCGCGAGGGCGGTGATGCCCATGAAGGTTCCACCCAGCGACAGCCCGGCCAGGACCGCCGGCACCGGCCGGGCCGCGAGCCCGGTGAGCGCCGTGCCGAGGGCGAGGAGCAGGATCGCGGCGACGAGCGCCGGGCAGCGGCCGAGACGGCGGCCGGCGGCCGTCCAGAGCGGTGCCGAGACGGCGCCCACGAGACCAGCGGCGATCCAGGCGAGGGTGGCGAGGTCGGGATCGCGCGCCGCCAGGACCCGAACGAAGAAGGTGGCGCCGGCACCGAAGGCGAAGCCGGAAAGGCCGTAGGCCCAGGCGAGCCGACGCAGAGCCGGGCTCCGCTCGAGCCGCGCGGGCGGGATCGTCGCGACCCGGCCCGCCGGCGCCAGACGGAGGAGGAGCGGTGCCGCCGGCAGCGCCAGGGCCGCCATGACCAGCCAGCCCACCCGCCAGCCCGGCCGGACGGCGAGTGCAACCGCCCCGCCGAGGGCGATGCCGATGCCGACCCCGGCGAGCACGCCGCCCATCGCCGAGGCGCGGCCCGCGGCGGCGAGACGCCCGGCCGCGGCCGCGACGCCGCCGAGGAACAGGAAGGCTCCACCCAGGCCGGCCACGAGCCGGGCGGCGAGCCAGGCGAGCTCGTGCACCAGGAGCGGCATCGCCAGGGCACCCGCCGTGACGAGCGCGAGGCCCCATCGGATCAGCGCCGCCGCGGACAGGCTCGGCCGCAGGGCGACCAGCACGGCACCCGCCAGATAGCCCGCGAAATTGACCGAGCCCAAGAGCCCGGCCCGGGTGTCGTCGAGGCCGAGCTCGACCTGCATCGGGGGCAAGAGCGGCGTGAGCACGAAGCGGCCCACGCCTTGCGCCAAAAGGACGGCGAGCGCGCCCGCGAGCACGACGAGCCAGGGCCGATCCAGCCGCCGGTCGTCCAACCCTCGACCCCTCCCCCGCCGGTGCCGGCCGCGCTAGGTTCCGACGACCCCGCCGGTCGGGGTCGGCGGCGAGCCTAGCAGCCGGCGGGACGTCCCGGAACGCGGACGGGAGCGCGTGCGGACCTACCTCGTGCGCCGTGGACTCGAGACCGCGGCCTCGATCCTGATCGTGGCCTTCCTTTTGTTCGCGCTCGTCGACCTCATGCCGGGCGATCCGATCGACCTCATGCTCCAGGCCGACCCGCGTCTGACCAGCGCCGATGTGGCGAGGCTCAAGGCGCTGCACGGGCTCGACCGGCCACTCCTCGAACGTTTCGGGGCATGGCTCTCGGGCGCGCTCCGGGGCGAGTTCGGCTTCTCCCGGCTCTACGGGCTGCCGGTGGCCGACATCCTCGTGCCGCGGCTCGGCGCTACGCTGCTGCTGGTCGGCACGAGCTTCCTCTTCGCCCTGGCCCTAGCAACGGTGCTCGGGACGAGCGCCGCACTGCGCCCGCACGGGCTCGTCGACCGGCTCGTCAACCTCCTCGCGCTCTTCGCCGTGTCGGTGCCGTCTTTCTGGCTCGCCCTGCTCGCGATCCTGCTCTTCTCGGTCGAGCTCGGCTGGCTGCCGGCCGGCGGCGAACCGGCGCCCGGTGCCGGGTTCGGCGAATGGGCGCGGCGCCTCGCGCTGCCGGTCGGCGTGTTGACCATCGGGAGTGTCGGTCCGCTCCTGCGCTTCGTCCGCAGCGGCCTGCTCGAGGCGTTGCGCGAGCCCTGCATCCGTACCGCACGGGCCAAAGGTGCCGGCACGCTGCGCGTCGCCTGGGGGCACGCGCTCCCGCAGGCGTTGCCTTCACTCGTGACGGTCGTGGCCCTGCAGACGGGCGGACTGCTTTCCGGTGCTCTCGTCGTCGAGACCGTGTTCGCCTGGCCGGGCATGGGCCGGCTGGTCTACGAATCGATCATGGGCAACGATTACAATCTCGCACTGGTCGCCGTTCTCGCCGGCGCGGCGGCCACGCTCCTCTCCAATCTGGCAGCCGATCTCCTCCATGCTCGGCTCGACCCGCGTGTCCAGCTCGGGTGACCCGCGCCCGCGAGCCGCCGGCCGGACGGGGGATCCGCTCACCCGTTCGGCCGGGCTCGTTCTCCTCTGCCTCTCGCTCGCCACGGTCGTGGGCCCACCTTTGGGCGCAGCTTTCGGCCTCGACGGCGAGCGGATCGATCTCGCGAGCCGGCTCGCCCCGCCCGGCGCGGGACACCCGCTCGGTACCGACGAACTCGGGCGCGACTTCCTCGTGCGCCTTCTGCAAGCCGGGCGGATCTCGCTCCTCGTGGGGATCGCCGGCGCGCTCCTCACCGCCCTGATCGGCGCCGTCTTGGGCCTGCTCGCCGCCTTCGCCCGCGGCCCGATCGATGCCCTCGTCATGCGCACCGCCGACATCGTGCTGGCGCTGCCGCTCCTGCCGCTCCTCGTGGTGCTCGCCGCGGTCGACCCGACCCGGCTCGGCCTTCCCGCGGAGCTCGCCGCATCGCCCTTCCTCGACGTCGCCCGGATCGTGGTCCTCGTGGCGGTCTTCGGCTGGCCACTCACCGCCCGGCTGGTCCGCGCCGGTACGCTTTCCCTGCTCGCCGCCGAGCACGTCCGCGCCGCCCGGGCGCTCGGCGCCTCGCCCCTGCGCGTCGCGTTCCGCCACGTCTTGCCGGCCCTCGGGGCGCCGATCGTGGTCGCCACCACCTTGGCGATCGGTCAGGTCGTTCTCGGGGAATCGGTCCTGAGTTTCTTGGGTCTCGGGGTCCGACCACCCACGCCCTCTTGGGGGAACATGTTGAGCAACGCCCAAGAACTGCTCTGGCAGGCACCGCGGCTCGCGCTCTGGCCGGGTTTTCTGATCCTGCTCACCGTGACGGCTTGCAATCTCTTGGGTGACGGGCTCGCCGAGACGGCCGACCCACGCGCTCGGCGCCCCTGACCGTCGGAGGAGGGAATGGAGCTCGTTTGGTGCTACGTGACTTGTGCCTCGACCGGGGAAGCGCTCCGGATCGGGCGAGCCGTGGTCGAGGAACGGCTCGCCGCCTGCGCCAACGTCCTGCCGGGGCTCACGTCGATTTACCATTGGCAGGGCCGGATCGAAACCGGCGAGGAATGCGCCCTCGTGGTCAAGACGCGGGCCGAGTTGGTCGAGGCGCTCTCGGCCAGAGTTCGCGCCCTCCACTCCTACACCGTGCCTTGTGTCGTGGCCCTACCCATCCGTGCCGGCAATCCGGACTATTTGGCCTGGCTCGCGGCCGAGACCGCCGCTGCGGCCGGCAGGCGAGGAAGCGCTGCACCTTCGACTGGCTCGTGAGCCGTTTTTCGAGTGAAATCAGAAAAACGCTCGTCGGCGATCCGGAGTGCCCTTGGCCCTCGCGACTCGGATACACCTCGGTGCGACAACGGTAGCGATCGGCCGGCTGGTCGGTCGGGCGCTCGATTGCCTGTTGCCGCCGCGCTGCCTCGGCTGCGGTGAGCCGGTCGACCGGCAGGGTGGGCTCTGCGCCGCCTGTTGGGCGCCCTTGCGCTTTCTCGGCCCACCCTTTTGCGAGCGCTGTGGCCGGCCCTTGCCCGTCGACGCGCCGGGCCCGCAGCTCTGCCCGGGCTGCCGAGAACGGCCGCCGCCCTGGCAACGGGGTCGCGCGGCGCTCGTCTACGACGAGGCGAGCCGCGGCCCGATCTTGCGGTTCAAGCACGCCGAGCGGCCCGAGGCGGCGGCGACCTTCGCGCGATGGATGGCTGCTGCCGGTCGCGATCTTTTGGCCGAGGCCGACCTGCTCGTGCCGGTGCCGCTTCATCGCTGGCGGCTGTTGCGCCGGGGCTACAATCAGGCGGGATTGCTCGCCCGGCAGCTCGCGCGGCTCGAGGGCTTGCCCTGGTCGCCCACGGTCTTGCGCCGGCGGCGCGCGACCACTTCGCAACAGGGGCTCGGCGCCGCGGCCAGGCGGGCCAACGTGACGGCGAGCGCCTTCGCCGTACCGGAGAAGCGACGCGCGCTGATCGCGGGACGGCGAATCGTTTTGGTCGACGACGTGCTTACCACCGGTGCCACGCTCGGCGCCTGCGCGCGCGTCTTGCGCGAGGCGGGCTGCGCACGGGTGGACGTGCTCGTGCTCGCGCGGGTGGTGAAGCCGTCGTCGCTTCCTATATGACGGGGGCGTGACGCGGTACGCGGGTCGGGACCTGCCCCGGATGGTGAAGGTCGAGATCTACACCTCGCCTCTCTGCCCCTATTGCTGGCGGGCCAAGCGCCTGCTCAGCGAGAAAGGCGTGAGCTTCGAGGAGATCGATCTCTGGGTCGAACCGGAGCGCCGCTCCGAGATGGTCGCGCGGGCGGGCGGGCGTACCACGGTGCCACAGATCTTCATCGATGGACGGCCGGTCGGCGGTTCGGACGACCTCGCGGAGCTCGAGCGGCGGGGCGAACTCGACCGGCTTTTGACCGGGAGCCCGCCGTGATCCGCTTCACGCTCGTCTGCAGCGCCGGGCACGAGTTCGAGGGCTGGTTCAAGAGCAACGAGGCCTTCGAGGAGCAGCGGGCGGCGGGCAGCCTCTCTTGTCCGATCTGCGGCGCGACCTCCGTCGACAAAGCGATCATGGCGCCGGCGGTCGCCCGCTCCGGCGCCGGCGACCGACCTCCGCCCGAGGTGATCGCGCGGTTCCTCGCGATCGCCCGCGCGGTCCGCGACTATGTCGAGCGGAACTTCGAGAACGTCGGCCCCCGTTTCGCCGAAGAAGCGCGCAAGATCCATCTGGGCGAGGCCGAACCGCGTGACATTTACGGCGAGGCGACGTCCCGCGAGGTCGCGGAATTGCTCGACGAGGGGATCGAGGTCCGCCCGCTGCCCTGGGTTCCGAAGCTCGACGGGTGAGCACCGTTCACTCCGGGGGTGATCGACCCGCAACCGTCTCGAAGAATAGGTTCTTGATTTCCCCCGCGCCGCGGTCGCTTTTCCCTACTCACTCGGAGAGAGATCCGATGCGCGAGACGGCGAGCGTCGTCCCCCCGACCCGGGATCGGGCCCATTCGTTGCCACGGGCCATCGGCTCGCAGCTCGCCCGGCTCGAGCCGGGCGACGGGTGGATCGCCCGCGGACGACGGCTCGACCGGCGACGCGGCTTTGTTGGTCGCGAGCTACGGCCAGCCGGTTCGGTACCTGCCGCTTCCGCATCGAGCCGCCGCGGCCGCGAGAAACGTCGCTCGGCGGGTGGCGCGCGGACCGCTCGTGACATGCCGCGCTTCGCACGATCGCTGGCTGCCGGGGAAGCCCCCTGCCGCGGGCCCCACGCACCGCGCGCCCGGAGCACGCGAGCTGCTTCGGGGACTTCCGGACGGCGTCGGTCGACGGCGTCGAGCGCGACGGCGGGCTCGCGGGCCGGCTCGGCGGTGCCGTCCGCTTCGCGGACCAGGCACCCTCGCTGCCCTTGGCCCGGCTGTTGCCGGACGGTCCTCGGGACCCGTAGATCCGGGTCCGCATCGGCGACTTCGCGCCGGCGGCATCGACCGGACCGATCGTCGACATCGGTACGCTGCGCGTCCGCAAGGAACGGGTGGGGCCGGAGCTCGGCTGCGCGGAGAACCTGCCGACCTTCGAAGAGCTCCCGACGGTGGCACGGATCCTGCGGGCGGGACCGGCCACTTTCCTCGACCGCTCGACGCTCGTCCAGCCCGATCATCCGGGCCCGCGACCGACCGGCGCCGATCACGTGACCCGGGCGCGAGCGACGATCCGAGTGCTCGAGCGAGTCTGGTCGGGCGAGCCCGCACTTCCTCGCGCGCCACCGCGCCGTGGCGGCAGCCAGCTCCGCACCGCGCGGCTCGAGCTCGCGCGGCTTTTGTTGGCCGAGGGCGACAACCGCGCCGCCCGTCGCGTGCTCGACCAAATCGCGGCGCTGCCCGGCGAGTTCGTACTGCTCGCCCGCTCGCCGGCGCGCCCTGGTGAGTGCCCTCCGGGTCCGCCGCGGCCCGCGGTGCGTCGCGGCGACCTTTACCCTGGCTGCCGACGCTCGGCCGAGCGGTGGCCGCTGCCGGTTCAGTGCGAGGTTTCGATGTTGATCGTGAGCGTCCGCCGCATGGTCCCTTTCGGGCCCTTCATGGGTCGCACGCAGTGCCAGGAGTTGAAGGTCTTGACGAACAACACGCACTGGTTCGGCTCGAACTCGTACGTCTCGAGCGTCTCCATGTCCTCGAACTCGGCCTTGTCGTTCATGCGGTTGAAGCTGAGTTCGGGCTTGCGGTGACGGTTGACTTCGGTACCGCCACCGTAAGCCGGATCCCACTCACCTTCGCGGGCCATCGAGACGACCATGGTCACGATCTTGTCGGGATTGTCGGTGTGCGGCGTCACGCAGCCCCCGTCCGCCGGCAGCATGGAGAACTCGAACCGCGCGGAGAGCTTCGGCGGGGCCTTCCACCATTTGCCGCGGATCAAGTTCTTGAGGTTGCGCTTGAGACGGCCGGCCCGCGAGAGTCGCTTGAAGCCGAGGTCGATGTGCCGTTCCCGGAGTGTACCGAGCACGCCCCAGATGAAATCGTCCGACTTGATCCAGTCTCGAAAATCGCGCCAAATGGCATGGCTTTCGACCCAATCGTAATATTGCTTGGGGTTGTATTTTTCCGACAGAGAGTATTTGTGGCCGACTTTCGGCAGATACTGGAAAAGCTCGGAGGGTGGCCACGCGTCCAGGAAACGGCGATATTGCTCGTCGCTCATGATCGGCTTCGCGAGGCCGATCGGGAACGGCTCGTAACGGAGCTTCAGATTGTCGAGCGAGAACAGCGCCTGTGCCATGCGGGTGAGGTTCCGATTGTTGCGTCGGCCGGCCTGCCGAGCGGCCGATGGCCCTTCACATAGGCGGCCGCGGCGAATCGCACCAACGGTCGCAGGGTCGCAGCCGGATGCGAGCGGGGCCCGGCTGTGCCGTTTCGGTGACAGCCTCTCGACAAACCGGGTCGGCTGGGCGATGGACCACGCGCCCGTGGACATCCGTGCTTCGACGGTTCGATGAGCGACAAGGTTCTGCTCTGCTCGTTTCCGAAGAGCGGCTCGAACTGGGTCCGCTACTGTATCGAGTATTTTTCCGGCCGCCCCACCCCGGGCAGCATGCGGCGTCTGCTCCACCACACGGGCGAGCCGATCATCGACCGCACCCATTTCCTCGACAAGCGGGACCGTCCGGTTTTCCGGATGAACAAACGCGCGCTCCCGCACGCGGAAGTGAGGCGACCCCCGACCCGATGGTGGCGCGAGATCGTCCGTTATTGGAAGCAAGAATGGAGGATCGCACGAACCGTCCGCGAACGCCGTATCTTGTTGTTGGTAAGAAATCCGTTCGACTTGTACGTGCGCGTTGGAGCCACTGACGTCGTGGCCATGCGTGGCTACGCGTCCAACATCGCGGTGTTCGACCGCTGCCGTCGTGACAAGCTCTTGGTTTATTACGAGGATTTGATGGTCGGCACGCGTGAGATCGAGCGGATCCTCGATTTCGTCGGAATCCCCTACGATCTCGAGGGCTTCGATCTCGAAGCCCATCGACGCCGCTCCTTCGCGCTTTACGCGCAGGGACCGGATGCCCCGCAGACCGCCGACGACCCCCTCGATTTCGGCCGCCACGCCCGCCGCCTCGCCCCCGAGACCCGTGCGCGGTTGCGCGATTTCTTGCTGGAGCGGCTCGGGCCCGAGCTTTATCGTCGTTATCTCGGTCGCTACGACCGGTGGGCCGCGGCGACCACCGGACAGCCGCCGGCGTGATCGCCCTTCTCGACCGGCTCGAAGCTTGGCGACAAGCGCGGCGCTGGCGGGCCAAGCGGGCGCGGATGTTCGCCACGGCCGACCTGCTCGTGGTCTCGCACACCAAGAGCGGCCGCACTTGGCTGCGCGTGTTGCTCTCGCATCTGTGGCATCTCGAGCACGGCGTGCCGGCCGACGAGCTCGTGCGCGGCGACAATTTCAAGCGTCTCGTCCCGGCGATCCCGGCCGTCCATTTCGCCCGCGACACGCGCTTTCCGCCGGAGACCGGCGAGCTCGTCCCGAGCCCCGCGCAGCGGCTCCTCGTGCTCGTACGCGACCCGCGTGACGTCGCGGTCTCGTTCTGGCACCACGTCCGCCAGCGAGCGTCCGACGCCGAACTCGCGCGCAAGAGGATCCCCCCCGAGGCCCGCGCGCTCGATCTCTTCACCTTCGCCACCGACCCGCGCCTCGGCGTGCCGCGCGTCATCGGATTCTACAATCGCTGGTGGCACGATCTTGCCCGCCATCCGCGTTCCACGCGGCTGCGCTACGAGGATCTGCGCGCGGATACCGCCGGCGAGCTCGACCGCGTCACCCGGTTCCTCGGCGAGCGGCACCCGCCCGAGCGGATCGCCGCGGCGGTCGCCTTCGCCAGCTTCGAGAGCCTCAAGGAGAAAGAGCGGCAGGGCTTCTTCGCCTCGGGCCGGCTCGGGCCACCCGAGGCGGCGGCCGGCGCGGCTCCGGCCGACGATCCCGGCCGCTACAAGGTGCGCGAGGGCAGCGTGGGCGGCTGGCGGCGGCATTTCGCGCCGGAGCAGGCAGCGGTTCTCGACGCCATGGTGCGCCACACGCTCGAGCCCGGCTGGGGCTATTCGGCATGACCCCAGCGGTGCCGGTCGGAACGCGGCGGGTGGCGATCCACCCCGGGTTCGTCAAAACCGCGACCTCGACCCTCCAGCGGCACGTGTTCCCGCGCCACCCGGAGATCGCCTATCTCGGGCTGCCGGCACCCACGGCCGATCTCGAATGGGCCATCCGCCATCTCTGCCAGGCCGACAGCACGGTCTGGGAAGGCGAGCGGGTGGCCACGATCCTGCGCACGGCCGCCGAAGCCGCCCCCGCCGACCGCCTCCTGCTCGTCTCGTACGAGAACTTCGCGCTCCACGAATCGACGGACAAAGGTCTCGTGGCCGAACGGCTCGCATCCCTCCTACCCGGTGCCACGATCCTCTTCACGATCCGCCGCCAGGAGGAGCTCGTCACCTCCTGGTACCTCACCAAGCTGCGCGCACGGATCAAGCGCAAAGCCTTCATCCCCTTCGAAGAATGGTACTGGACCGAGCGGCGCGAGCCGCACCTCTCGATCCTCGACGACCTGCGCTACACGCCCACGATCGAGGCCTATCGGCGGCTGTTCGGGGCCGAGCGGGTCGAGGTCGTGCCGTTCGAGCTCTTGCGCCGCGAGCCCGCGGCCTTCGCCCGGGCCTGTGCTGCGGCGCTCGGCGTCGATCCCGAGACCTTCGCCCGGCTGTTGGCCGGGCATCGCGAGAACGCCGCGATGTCGCAGCGCTATTTCGACTTCTGGCGGCGCTTCGGCCACCTTTTGCCCCGCCGCCTCGCCCGCAAATGGGCCCGCCGCATGCCGATGCACGAGGGGCCGTCGGCACGGATCCCGCTCCCCGAACCGATCCGGGCCGACATCGCCCGGGTGGTGGCGGAGGACAATCGGCGGCTCGCCGAGCTCACCGGCCTCGATCTGGCCGGCCTCGGTTACACGCTGGCACCCCCGCCGCTTTCCGAGCGGGCGGTCGGCTCGGCCACGGTGTGACACCCTTCGCCGGCGTCCCGCGGCTTCGCCATTCCCGGGCGGGTCGCGATCTGCCATAAGCAGCCCAGGAGGACGCGCCGCGAGGCCGCATGCGCAAGTCGGGCAGCCGCCTGCTCATCTACAGCCACGACAGCTTCGGCCTCGGTCACCTCAGGCGCTGCCGGGCGATCGCCCACGATCTCGTGGATCGATGGCCGCAGCTTTCGGTGCTCATTCTCTCGGGCTCGCCGATCATCGGTAGCTTCGAGTTCAAAAGTCGCGTCGATTTCGTGCGGGTTCCGGGCGTGATCAAGCTGCGGAACGGAGAATACACGTCGCTGAGCCTACACGTCGATCTCGAAACGACGCTCGCGATGCGCAGTTCGATCATCCAGCACACCGCGGAGATCTTCGAGCCGCAACTGTTCTTGGTCGACAAGGAGCCGCTCGGGCTCCGGGGCGAGGTCAAGCCGGCGCTGGAGCTCCTGCGCTCGCGCGGGGTGCGCTGCGTCCTGGGCTTACGCGACGTGATGGACGAGCCGCAGAGTCTGGTCGAGGAGTGGGAGCGCAAGGGAGTCTTCCCCGAGCTCGACCGGCTCTACGACGAGATCTGGGTCTACGGCCTGCCCGAGCTGTTCGACCCGGTCGCCGAGATCCCCGGCCTGCAGGCGGTCGCCCACAAGATCCGCTTCACGGGCTATCTCCGCCGCGAGCTGCCGGGCGAGCCCGCGCCGAGCGCCGACTATCTGCTCCCCTCCGAGCCCTACGTGCTCGTCACCACGGGCGGCGGTGGCGACGGCGGCGAGCTGATCGACTGGGTGCTCCGCGCCTACGAGGCGGATCCCGAGCTGCCGCATCCGGCGGTGATCCTGTTCGGCCCGTTCCTCCCGGCCGAGGAGCGCGCCCAGTTCCAAGAGCGGGTGGCGCGCGATCCGCGGTTGCGGGCGATCACCTTCGAGGCGCGGGTCGAGCCCTTGTTCGAGCGGGCGCTCGGCGTGGTCGCGATGGGCGGCTACAACACCTTCTGCGAGATCCTGTCCTTCGGCAAGCCGGCGCTCCTCGTCCCACGCACCGAGCCGCGGCTCGAGCAGCTGATCCGCGCCGAGCGTGCCCAGGCGGCCGGCCTCGTGCGCGTCTTACCGCGTGGCCGGGACAACGATCCGTTGCGGATGGCCTACATGCTGCGGGCCCTGCCGCACGTCCCGGTCGCCGACCGGGCGGTCCGTGCCCGGATGCTCACCGGGCTCGACCGGATCGCCGATCTCGCGGCCCCCTATCTCGACGTCGCCCGGCGGAGTCGATCCGCCCGGCGCAGTGGCCTTGCCCGCGCCGCCGGCTGAGCCCGCGGTCGCCGTCCTGGTCAAGGGCTGGCCGCGGCTCTCCGAGAGCTTCATCGCCCGCGAGCTCGTGGCCCTCGAGGCGCGCGGGCTCGCTCTCCTCTTGGTCTCGCTGCGCCACCCCACCGATCGGGTTCGCCATCCGGACCACGAGCGGCTGCGCGCAGCCGTCCTCTACCTCCCGGAATATCTCCATCGGGAGCCCGTGCGCGTCCTGCGCGCTCTCGTCCGAGCGATCGGCCGACCGGGTTTCGGACGGGCGCTGCGCGCCTGGTTCGGCGACCTGCTGCGCGATCCGACACCGAACCGCGCTCGCCGGTTCGGCCAAGCCCTCGTCCTTTCGGAAGAACTCCCGCCGAGTGTGCGGCGGCTTCACGCCCATTTCCTCCACACCCCGGCCTCGGTCGCCCGCTACACGGCGCTCCTCACCGGCCTGCCCTTCTCGGTCTCGGCACATGCCAAGGACATCTGGACCACCCCCGCCTGGGAAAAGCGGGAGAAGCTGCGCGCGGCCGACTTCACCGTGACCTGCACGCGGGCCAATCTCGAGCATCTGCGCGCGCTCGCACCGGAAGCCGACACGACGCTGCTCTATCACGGCGTGGACGCCCGGCTGTTCACGCCACCGGCCGCACGCCCGGCGCGGGACGGCGGCGATCCGGCCGATCCCGTTCGCCTGCTCGCGGTCGCCCGGGCGATGCCGAAGAAGGGCCTCGACATCCTGCTCGAGGCTCTCGCGCGGCTGCCGGCTGAGCTCGCCTGGCGACTCGACCACGTCGGCAGCGGGCCGCTGCTCGAAGAGCTCCGAGCTCGCGCCTTACGGCTCGGCATCGCCGAGAAGATCACCTGGCACGGGGGCCAGCCGCAGCCGCGGGTGATCGCGCTCATGCAGGCAGCCGACCTGTTCACTCTACCGGCGCGGATCGCGGCGGACGGCGACCGCGACGGGTTGCCCAACGTCCTCCTCGAAGCGATGGCCACGGGCCTGCCGGTCGTGAGCACACCCGTCTCGGCGATCCCCGAGGCGGTCGAGGACGGCCGCAGCGGGCTCCTCGTGCCACCCGACGATCCGCCCGCCCTCACGGCTGCGATCGAACGGCTGGCCCGCGATCCCCGCTTACGGCAACAGCTCGGAACGGCCGGGCGCGAGGCCGTGCTCGCCCGGTTCACCGACGAGGCCGGGCTCGATCGGCTCGCTGCCCGGCTGGGGGCACCGCCCCGGGCGCCGGCCGCCGCGGGGTCAGCGGTGGGCGCATGCGCATCGCCTTCCACGCCCCGCTGAAACCGGCCGACCATCCGGTGCCCTCGGGCGACCGGGCGATGGCCCGCGCCCTGCTCGCGCTGCTGCGCGAGGCCGGCC
>Ga0197142_1000986_pt1 | contig 26234 bp, 19 predicted proteins | sample GBS60_MetaG_FD_148614 | JGI IMG/M metagenome (GOLD analysis project Ga0197142, IMG submission 148614) | Sediment microbial communities from Great Boiling Springs, Gerlach, Nevada, United States - GBS 60_MetaG | ecosystem: Environmental > Aquatic > Thermal springs > Hot (42-90C) > Sediment... | reverse complement strand
CGCTCTAGCAATCCAGGCACGGGTCAACGTATCTGAGAACTGCTATAAATCCGGTATGCGCCTTGCGCCGTCGGGCTGATGGAGATTGAGAATCTAATCCGGTATGCGCCGCGTGCCGTCGGGCTGAAGCCCTCGGCTATGCAGGGCAAAGCCCGCCTGCGCGGAACGCGAACTCCAACGGTGACCCTATCGACCATCGGCTATCGGCTATCGGCTTCCCGGTGAACCGTTATCTGGGGAGTGTACACCTGCTGGGGAACCGACGACGCCGCTGCCTGACGCGCCGTTGCGAGATCAGGGAGATGACCTGTCGCAATCGCCTGAACCAGGATATTTCCTAAAGCTGTGCCCTCGGCAGGACCGGCCACTACCGTTCGTCGGCAGGCGTCGGCGGTCAACTGGCAGAGCAGCGCATTCTGGCTCCCACCCCCCACAATCCGTACGGTCGAGATCGATTGACCGGTGAGATGTTCCAGGGCATCGATCACCTGGCGGTAGCGTAATGCCAGGCTCTCCAGGCAGCACCGCGCGATTTCGCCCACTGTCTCGGGAACTGGTTGACCGCTGCGCTGGCAATAGTCACGGATGCGCGCGGGCATGTCGCCGACGGGCAAAAACTCTGGTGCGTCGGGGTCGATCAGGCAACGCAACGGCGGCGCTGCTGCCGCCTGAGCGACAATCGCATCCCAGGTGAGATGCAGTCCCTCTTCATTCCAACGCCGCTGGCATTCCTGCAAGAGCCATAGTCCGCTTACGTTTTTCAGCAGACGAATCGTGCCATACACGCCACCCTCGTTTGTGACATTGAACTGGCGCGCCTCCTCGTTGATAAGCGGTTCGGTTCGTTCAACACCGACCAGACTCCAGGTGCCGCTGCTGATGTAGGCGCTGTGCTCGTCAAGACCCGGAATAGCCGCCACAGCGCTGGCAGTGTCGTGGCTGCCGACGGCAATCACTTCTGCCGGGGAACGGAACCCAACCGCCTGCTGAACGTCTGGCGACAGCGGACCAAGGCGTGTACCCGGCATCACCAATGGCGGCAGAATATGGGCTGGCAACCCCAACCGCTCAAGCAGGTCGGTTGCCCATGTCCGCCTTCTGGCGTCGAGGAACATAGTTGTCGTGGCGTTGGTGTACTCTGCCACCTGTTTGCCGGTCAGGCGGTAGTGGAAGAAGTCGGGGATGAGGAGCAGCATTGCTGCCGCCGCCAGGCGTGGATCGTTCCGTTCGGCGTACAACTGATAGAGCGTATTGAAGGGCAGACGCTGCAAACCGGTGCGTTCGTACAGTTCTTGGGGCGGGATAATCTGGTCAACCAGTTCCGCCATCCCTTCGTTGCGCGGATCGCGATAGGCGTAGGGATCGCCGAGCGGCGCACCGTGGGCATCGAGCAAGACATAATCGACCGCCCATGTGTCAATGCCGATGCCTTTCAACCGCGCATCGTCCTCACAGGCGGCATAGCGCCGCATCCCTGCCTGAATTTCGCGCCAGAGCCGGTCAACATTCCAGAACAGGTGACCATCCCGCTCCTCCATACCGTTGGCAAAGCGATGGATGTCCTCAAGGGCAAAGCGACTTCCATCCCAGCGACCCAGGATCACCCGACCGCCGGAAGCGCCGATGTCAATCGCCAGAAAATGCGCCTCTTCGCTCATGGTCGTGCCCCTTCAGCGCAGGAATGCCTCATGCAAGCCGCCGTCAACCGTGATGATCTGTCCAGTCGTTTGCCCCAGACGCTGTGTGAGCAGCAGGAAGAACGCTTCCGCCTGATCGGCTGGCGTCACCGGTCGCTTGAGGAGCGAGCGATCAGCGTAGAACTGCGCCAGTTTTGCCGTCAGCGACTCGGTTGGTTCATCTGGTGCGAAGGGGATGCCATACTTTGTGAGTGAGGCGATCACCCGTTCGCGGGGAAACATACCGCTGCCCTGTACGACGGTTGCCGGGGCGACGCCATTGACCCGCACCAGCGGCGCCAGTTCGATAGCCAGTTCGCGGATGAGATGGTTGGCTGCCGCTTTGCTGGCGTCGTAAGCCAGCGATCCTTTCTTTGCCACCACCGCATTGACCGAGGTGGTCAGCACCAGACTGGCGGGCAAGCCCTGCGTGCGCCAGATCGCCGCCGCTTCGTCGGCAACGATGTAGTGCCCGGTAACATTGATGGCAAAGGTCAGTCCCCATTGATCATCGCGGATGCGCCCACTGCCATCGGGTGCGACGAAGATGCCAGCAGTGACGGCAACAGCGTCAAGCCCGCCATACGCAAGCACCAGTTGCTGAATCATTGCCTGCACACTGGCGCGATCAGTAATGTCGGCAGTCAGCCCAATCGCCGGTCCACAGGCGGAAATGTCACTGCCAGCAACCCCGATCCCCATGCCATGCCGCTCGATAATCATCTGCGCGGTCGCCTGCGCTGCCTCGCCGTCTTTATCAACACAGACGACGTGCGCGCCTTCGTTCGCCAGGCGCAGCGCCACTTCGCGCCCAATGCCGCTGCCGCTCCCGACAACGGCGATCACCTGGCGCGCCAGTTCCTTTTCCGGCGGCATCCGGCGCAGTTTTGCCTCTTCCAGTTGCCAGTATTCGATGTCGAACGCTTCTTGCAGCGGCAATGCGGTATACTCGTCAATCGCCTCCGCGCCGCGCATTACTTCAATGGCAGCCGTGTAAAACTCTGCCGTCACCCGCGACTCGCTCTTGTCCTTGCCCCACGCGATCATTCCCAAACCAGGGATGAGGATCACCGTCGGATTCGGATCGCGCATCGGCGGCGAGTCGGGTCGGCGGAAGGTTTCGTAGTAGCGGGCGTAATCGGCGCGATATTGCTCAAGCCCGGCAGCCAGTTTGCGTTTCAGATCGTCGATGGTTTCGCCGTGCGGGTTCCAGTCGATATAGAGCGGCTTGATCTTGGTGCGCAGGAAGTGGTCGGGACAACTTGTGCCCAGTTCAGCCAGGCGCGGGGCATCGACGCTGTTGACGAAGCGCAGGGTGGCGTCATCATCCTGTATGGTGGCAATGAACCGGCGCTGCTGGCTGATCTGTCCCCGCAGCCAGGGCAGAATGCGTGCGAAGGTCGCGCGTCGCTGGTCGAACGGCAGGGCAGCATACTTCGGTCCGCCAAATGTTGCTTCACCCCGGTCGCGCGCTTCGATATAGTGCGCCGCGCGCTCGATCAGGTCGAGCGTGCGCTCGTAACACTCCTGATCATCGTCCGCCCAGTTGATCAGCCCGTGACCGCCGAGCAGAACGCCTTTCGCCTGCGGATGCTCACGGCAGATGCGCTCGAGCGTCAATCCGAGATCGAAACCAGGGCGTTGCCATGGCGTCCAGATCACCTCATCGCCATAAATCTCGTGCGTCAGACGCTCGCCGTGGCGCGCAGCGGCAATTGCGATGACCGCATTCGGGTGCATGTGATCAACGTGGCGGTAGGGAATGAACGCATGGAGCGGCGTATCAATCGAAGAAGCGCGTGGATTGAGGTTGAAGGTGCAGTGCGGGTAGAGATCGACCATCGCATCTTCGATCGCAGACTTCGGTCCGCGTGCCGGGTCGCGCAGGTAGATAGAGCGCAGGGTGTGCAATTTTCCCAGGTCCAGCGATGCAAAATTGGCGCGCGTGCTGGTGCGGAGATCGCCGCCCGAACCCTTCACCCACAACACATCGACCGGCTCGCCGGTCAATGGATCGCGCCCGGTTATCTTGGCGGATGTGTTCCCGCCGCCGGTGTTTGTGATGCGCTGATCGCTTCCCAACAGGTTAGAACGATACACCAGACGTTCGACCGGATCGAGTGTGGCGGCATAGGCGGCGTCCCAACCATACTGGACATGGCGGAAGCGCGTTGAGTTGCTCATCAGGGTTCTCCCTGCGTTGAAAGGCTATCGTCTTCCCTCACCATGATACACGCGAGCAATCAGGTGCGCGCCGTAAGCACGTCGGTTTCATAGCGACGCACTTCGTTCAGGAAACTTGCGCCTGCCGGCACGTCATGACGGTGACAATAAGCATCCCACACCGCCCCCCACGGCATGCCCTTCAACTCTTCGAGCAGGGCGAGGCGCGCCGTGAAATCCCCGGCGCGTTCCAGTTCGCGCAGGCGTTCGGTCGGTTCGAGGAGCGCAATCAACAGGGCGCGCAGGGCATTACGGGCGCCGATTGTCCAGGCAGCAACCCGATTGATACTGGCATCGAAGAAATCCAACCCAATGTGGGTGCGGCTCAGAAAGCCGCCGCGCACCACCTCTTGCATGATGGCTTGCGTCTCGTCACTCAATGTCACGACGTGATCGCTGTCCCAGCGCACGCCGCGACTGACATGCAGCAGGATGTCGTCTACATACAGCAGCACGGACGAAATTTTGTCCGAGACCAGTTCGGTCGGGTGAAAATGCCCCGTGTCGAGGCAGAGGATCACGCCAGGGCGACGGACCGCATATCCCAGGTAGAATTCGTGCGAGCCAACGACGTAGCTTTCGGAGCCAATGCCGAAGAGTTTGGCTTCCACCGCGTCACGGTTATGCGCCGGATCGAGCGGTTCAGCCAGGATGGCATCGAGTGATTCGCGCAGACGCTCGCGTGGTCCCAACCGATCAACCGGGTTATCCTTCATGCCGTCTGGAATCCAGATGTTTGTGATGCATGGCGTGCCCAGCGCCTGCCCGAAGTGGGCGCCGATGCGACGACATGCGATGCAGTGGTCGATCCAGAAGCGGCGGATCGCCGGATCGGGATGGGAGAGGGTCAAACCATCGGCTGCCAGTGGATGCGAAAAGCATGTTGGATTAAAGTCGATCCCGCGCCCTCCCTCCTTTGCCCAATCGAGCCAGGCGGCAAAATGCTCCGGGCGCAGTTCGTCACGCCCGACCTTGACTCCGCCCGTTTCAGCATAGATGGCGTGGAGGTTGAGACGGTGACGACCGGGTAACAACCGGTACACCATATCGAGATCGCTGCGCAATTCGTCGGCGTTGCGCGCCTTACCCGGATAGTTGCCCGTCGCGGCAATTCCACCTTCGAGCGGGCCGCCGGGATTCTCGAAACCGGCGACATCATCGCCCTGCCAGCAGTGCAGGCTCAGACTGACCGTCGCCAGGGTCGCCAGCGCCGCTTCGGTATCGACGCCAAGCGCCGCATACCGTTCGCGGGCGACGGCGTAAGCGGCTTCAATCTGTGCGGGAGTCGGCGCTGTGAATGTCATGCAAGCCTCCTCGCCGGAACTGCCGGCTCAATCCAGGTGGAACACTTCTTCCAATTCAACCATGCTCTGGTCGGCATAGGCGCCGCTCAGGTTCTCGAAGTATGGCGCCATCATCGCCTGCCAGCGCGCGTTGACCTCTTCAGTCGCCATGCCGGCAAGCGCAGCGGCAAAACTCTCCGGCACTTCAACATAGCCGAAGAGCAAGCCGTCATCTCGCATAAACAGCGTGTAGTTGCGCCATCCATGCCGGCGCAGAGCGTCGAGCATGTCGGGCCAGACGCTGGCATGGATGGCTTTGTACTCGTCGATGAGTTCAGGTTTGACTTTGAGGGTAAACCCGACCCGTTTCATGATCGTCTCCTCACACGTGGGGAGCGCGGCAGGGTGTGCGACGCCCTGCCGCACTGTGCAACTGCTATTTGTTGACGTTCTCCGCCGTGTAGACCGTGAAGGGACCCATCAGCACCCGCAGACCTTTGGGGCGCGTCGGGTCTTTTTCGATGGTATAGGTTCCCATCCGCCCGGCGTTGAACCGCTCCCCCTCGACACCCTTCAACTGTCCCGTAGCCAGTCCATAAGTCAGGTAGTAGGTCAGGTAGCCGAGGTCCTTGAAGCTCCAGAGGGCGAACTGCGGCGCGCACCCGCTCAGGGTGTAACTGGCCATCTCGGCTGGCAAGCCCAACCCGGAGACCTTCACCCGGTCGCACAACCCTTCATCGGTCATCGCCTTGGCGGCCGCTGCGATGCCGACCGTCGTCGGCGCCATAATCAACTTCAGGTTGGGATGCTTGTCCACCAGCGCCAGCGCCTGCTTGTAACTCTCCTCCGACTGGTCGTTGCCGTAGACTGTATCGACCAGTTTCAGGTTGGCGTACTTCGGCTCCTTCAGCACCTCCTTCATCGCGGCGATCCAGGCGTTCTGATTGGCGGCGTCGGGCGAAGCGGAGAGAATGGCGAACTCGCCGCCCTGCGGACCGAGGATCGAGAGCGCCATATCCGCCATCACCCGCCCGGTCTCGTTGAAGTCGACCTGCGCGACGAAGACGGTCTCGCCCTGCGCCGAGGGGATGGGAGAGTCCCAGGTGACGACGGTGACGCCCGCCTGTTGAGCAGCTTGCGCAGCAGCGGCGATCTGGTCGCCAGCGTTGTTGGAGAGCATCACGGCTTTGACGCCCTGAGTGGCGGCGTTGGTGAGGGTTTCGATCTGCCCCGCCACCGAGTTTTCGGCAGTCGGACCGGTGAAGATCAGTTTGCCCTGATTGCGCAGTTCGGCGTGGGCTTCCTGCGCGCCCTCATTCGCCTGGTCGAAGACGGCGATGCCGAGGAACTTCGGCAGCAGGATCATGTCGATATTCAGGCCGGGTGTCGCCGTAACAACCGCACCGTCGGGAGCGCGAGTCGGTTCCGGCGCACTGGTCGGCGCTGGCGCGCTGGTCGGCGCTGGTGCAGCCGTGGGCGTCTGAGTCTGTGGAGCGCCGCATGCTGCGAGCAGCAGCGCAATGATCAAACCGATGCTGACAGACACATGTCGTTTTGTTGCCATCATGGCACACTCCTCTGGACAATGAGAACTCACACGAACTGCGATGTTCACACGGTTACGAAGATACTGACGACTCAGTTTCGATAGGCGCCTCCTTTCGTGGCGCTATGCGCCGTTGCAATCGCTCATTCGCCATCTGTGCCAGGTTGGGAATGAGCACCGATAGAATGAGCAACATCCCGATGACGCCAGTCTGGACATTGCCGGTCACATTGAGCAACGACATTCCATTACGCAGGTTGAGAATGACCAGGATCGCCAGACCAACGCCAGCCAGGTTGCCTGTGCCGCCAAAGATGCTGACCCCGCCGAGCAACACCATGGTGATAATGTCGAGTTCGAACCCCTCGGCGGTATTGCCGCGCACTGCGCCGAGGCGCGCCGCCAGCAGGATGCCAGCAAGCGACGCGATCAGGCCAGAAGCGATGAAGATACCCAGTTTGAGACGTCGTGTGTCAATGCCCGAATACCGCGCCACGGCGGCATTGTTGCCGACCACATAGATCAGGCGTCCGACGCCGGAGAACTGCAGGATCACGAACGCCAGGACGAAGAGAAGGGCAAAGAGGATCAGGCTCAAGGGGAATGGACCGATAAGCGGTTGTTGACCCAGAGCGGTAAACCATTCAGGGAAACCGCCGATCGAGCGATCCTCGATCAGGATGCGCGCCACGCCCCGAAAGCCAATCATGCCAGCCAGGGTCACCGCCAGCGACGGCAATCCGACGTATGCCACCCAGAAACCGTTGAAAGCGCCGCAGAGCGCACCGACGAGCAACGCTGCCAGGATCGCCAGTGCCATTGGCGTGCCGCTCTCGAACAGCACAGCCACCAGGCATGCCGCCAACCCCATCACCGAAGCGACAGACAGATCGATCTCGCCGTTGATGATCACGAACGTCATCACCAGCGCCACGATGATTTTTTCGATCGACAACTGGAAGAGGTTGATCTGATTTGCCAGGCTCAGGTACGCTGGCGCAAGATTCGTATTCATCACAACAACGAACGCGAGAACGCAGAGAAGCAACCCCTCCCAACCGATCAGGCGACGCAGGTTAGCGGGCATGACTCACCTCCATGCGCCTTTCCCACAACCGACGGAGCCAGCCCATGATGACGGCATCTGATGCAACTGCCAGCAGGATCAGGAGACCCAGCAGTGCATCACGCCAGAATTCGCTGATCCCCAGCCAGCGCAACAAGCCCTGACCAAGCAGATCGATCAGGAACGCGCCAAGCAGCGCGCCGAACACTGTGCCCGATCCGCCAAAGGTGTTGACGCCGCCAACCACAACGGCTGCAACTGACTCGAGTTCGATGCCCTGCCCGGCGACAGCGGTAATATTGCCAAAGCGGGCGAGAAAGAGGAATCCGGCCAGCCCTGCGAGCATGCCGCAGAGGGTGAAGGCGGTCAGTACGATACGCTGCGCAGGCAACCCGGCAAAACGCGCCGCCTCGGGATTCGAGCCGATCGCGTAGAGGCGTCGTCCGAAAACGGTATACCCAAGTACCAGTTGAAACACGACCACCGCAACCAGTGTTGCCACGATCAACGGGCGCACGGCGAAGTCGCCGATCATCAACAGGTTTTGTCGGCTCAGATCGACCACCCACGGCGGCAACGAGTCCACGGTGACGGTGCGCGCATTGGAGTAGTTGATCAGCAGCATACGGTAGATCGCCAGTGTTCCCAGGGTGGTGATGATCGCTGGCGCCCGTCCATACGCCACGATCAACCCATTGACCAGTCCCATCGCTCCCCCAACGGCGGCGGCGAGCGCTACGGCTGCCAGCGGCCACATATCGTTGTTCGCCGCCAGTTGTGCGCCGACGAAGTACGCCGTAAAGCCAACAATCGACCCAACCGAGAGATCGATATTCCGGGTCAACACCACCAGCGTCTGACCGATCGCCACCATGCCGATGATTGCGACGCTCCCGGCAATCCGATTGAACGTGCGCGCCGACAGAAAGTTCTCGATCTGCCAGGCGAAGATCAGCAGCGCTGCCACGATCAACACAACCAGGCTCAGTTCACGGATCTGTTCCGGGCGTATTCTTTGCCGCCACGTTGCCATCGTGCTCACCCTTGTTTCTGCTTTCCAGGACGCTTACCCGGTCACCAGCGCCGACTGCCCCATCGCAGCCGCCAGCACCCGTTCCTGCGTCGCTTCCTGCCGGCTAAAGATGCCCATTTGCCGCCCTTCGCGCATCACCAGCACCCGGTCACTCATCGCAAGCACCTCCGGCAGGTCGGAGGAGATGAGGATGATTGCAATTCCTTCGGCGGCAAGATCATCGATCATCTGATGCACTTCAGCTTTCGCACCCACATCGATGCCGCGTGTCGGCTCATCGAGGATCAGAAGCCGTGGGCGGGTGTTCAGCCATTTGCTCAGCATGACTTTCTGCTGATTGCCGCCGGATAACCGGCTCACTTCGACATCGACTGATGGAGCGCGGATAGACAGGCGTCGGCGGTACTCTTCAGCGACGGCGATCTCGGCAGTGCGACGGATCAGTCCAGCCGGTGAGAGGTAGCGACGCAATGATGGAAGTGTGATGTTGGCAGCAATCGACATCGGCAACGAAAGACCCAATCCACGCCGATCTTCGCTGACATACGCAATGCCGTGACGCATCGCCTGGGTCGGATTGGTGATACGCACCGGGTGTCCATCGATAGTAATCGTTCCTCTATCTGCTGGCGCAATACCAAAAAGCGCCAGCCCGACATCGGTGCGGCGCGCGCCGACCAATCCGGCGAACCCTAACACTTCCCCTTCACGCACGTCGAACGAGATGCCGCTGAAGACGCCAGTGCGCCCAAGATCACGCACCTGCACCAGGACGCGATCGCGCACTGTATCGCGGCGTGGGAAGAGTTGCTCGATTGATCGCCCGGCCATGTCGCGGATCGCCTGTTCAGGCGTGATCTCATTTCTCGGCGCTGATGAGATCAATCGCCCATCGCGGAAAACGGTGATCCGGTCGGCAAGGCGGAACACTTCCTCCAGGCGGTGTGAGATGAAGAGGACAGCCACACCCTGATCACGCAAGCGCTGCACAATCGCAAAAAGTTGATCCACCTCGTGCGCCGATAGCGCCGCTGTCGGCTCGTCCATGATCAGCACACGCACCTGCAACGACAATGCTTTGGCAATCTCGACCGTTTGCTGGGCAGCCACACTCAAACCGCGCGCCGGTTGACGCACATCCAGACGCACGTCGAGTTGCGCCAGAATCTCCTCTGCGTCGCGGTACAGGCGCCCCCAATCGACCCAGGGACCCCGATCAGCGTGGGCGATGAAGATATTCTCCGCCACATTAAGATCGGGGTACATCAGCGGCTCCTGATAGATTGCCGCAATCCCCAATCGTTGCGCCTCCAGTGTGCTTCTGATACGCACGGGCCGCCCATCGAGCAGGATCTGACCGCTGTCCGGTTGATGCACCCCGGTCATGATTTTGATCAGGGTCGATTTACCGGCGCCATTCTCGCCCAACAGCGCGTGGATCTCACCCGGATACAGGCTCAGACTGACACCGTCGAGCGCCTGGGTGCTGCCGAACCGGCGCGAAATATCGCGCATCTCCAGAACAGGTGCAGCGTGCATGCTCTCCTCGCTAGACGATCATCACCGGGAAGAGTTCGATAAAGGGTGCACTGCGCTCATCGGCGTCAGGTCCGGCGGTGATCAGGCGGTGGATCGCCTCAACCGGACAAAAACTGGTCAGTGAACTGACTCCCAGTTTGCTGCTGTCGAGCACTGCGATGACCTGATCGACATGGCGAATCATTTCCGCCTTCAGCAGACCTTCCGGGATGGAACTCTCGGTCAGCCCTTTCGCCAGCGTCAATCCGCGTGCTGAGAAGAAGCCTTTATCCGCGTGCAACCGCTGCAACATTTCTTCGGCGAGCGTACCGGTCAGCGATCCGGTGTCGCCGCGCACCTGCCCGCCGATGACGATGGTGGTAATGGCGGGATGGGCGCCAAGCGATAGCGCCAGGTGCATGCCGTTGGTGATGACGGTAAGGTTGCGCCGGTCGGCGATCTGACGCGCAATCGCATAGGCGGTGGTGCTTGCGTCGAGCATGACGGTATCGCCATCGTTAATCAGCAGTGCTGCTGCACGCGCGATTCGTTCCTTCTCTTCCGCCCGGACCTTCAATCGTGAAGCGAAGCTTCCTTCCGGCCACAACGGTCGGTCGAGCACGGCGCCGCCCCAGATGCGCCGGAGCAAGCCTTCACGTTCGAGCAGGGCAAAATCATTGCGAATCGTCACTTCGGAGACGCCAAGCTGTTCGGCGCACCGTTTGACGGAGATCTGCCCATAACGTTGAAGCAGCGCCATGATCTGATCGCGTCGCACCTCTGGCGGAAGTGCGTCGTTGCCGGTATCGGTCATACGCTTGTAAGCCGGGTATGCGTTGTGCGGAAGCAGTTGCGCTAGAGTGTAACGCGGTTTTCGAGTGTTGTCAAGTGCTTTCGAGATGTTTCGATTTCTGGTTCGCAAGCTGCGCTGTTCGCCTCGGAGCGAGGGCGTCCCGCACTCATAGGCTTTTGCAGGGTAGGTTTTTGAGAAGCCCTGTGTTCCTTCTCTTGTTTTGGGCTTCAGGATAACCTGTCTCCCCCTGCTTCCCTTGTGGGAGAAGGGAGTTGCTTACAGGGGTAGGTTTTTTGGGAAGCCCTTGCATTCCTTTTCTCATTCTGGGCTTCCTGAAGCCCAGACTCCCCCTTCTCCCCTTGTGGGAGAAGGGGGTTGGGGGGATGAGGGGCAAAAGCGCACGGCATGCAAAAAACTGTTTATCTCTCCCAGGAACTCGCCTCTTACGAGGAAGGAGGCAGGGGTAAAGTCTGGTGTCAGACGACAGCGCCGTCCCGCGCGCTGTTGGAACGTCGCTCCTCCCCAACTTCTGTCAGGTGTCGCAGTGCGTCTTCGAGCACCTTGATCGCGCGCAGGTACTCGTCGATGAGGATGTGCTCATCCGGCGTGTGGTCGAGGTTCGAGTCTCCCGGTCCGTAAGCCAGGATGGGGCAGCGCCAGACCGGACCGACGACGTTCATATCGGATGTGCCGGTTTTGAGCAGAAATCCAGGTGTTCCGCCAGCTGCCCGGATGCTGCGGAGAAATGCGCGCACCAGCGGGGTGTTCTTGTCTGCCTGGTATGCCGGGCAGAGGTCGCGGAAGCGTAACTGCCCGCCGTGAGCATGCCCGGCGATGACGGAAGCCAGCGTTTCGGGCGGAACATCCGGCGGCAGGCGCACGCCGATGGTCAGTTCCGCCTGATCGGTCAACCCGTCGCTCCGGCTGCAGATCGTGCGCAACGAAGGGAGTAACTGGTCGAACAGTCGCTCGCGCCCCTGGTTGTATGTCGCGCAATAGGCAGCGACATCGTTCCAGCAGGCGACGGCGCGCTCAGCAGCGGACGACTCACGTCCGGCGCTGTGACTCATCGGCTGCTCCCAGAAACCGTCCACCAGCAGACGCCCTTTGTATCCGAGGGTGATCCGATCCCACCCGCTCGGTTCACCGATAACGCAGGCGATAGGGCGGTAGCGTTCAGCAGCATGGCGGGCGCCTTTCGATGAGGCGGCTTCTTCTTCCACAGCGCCGATCAGCACAAGGCGGAATGGCAGACGCTCCCCCGACGCTGCCAGACGTGCCGCAGCGCAGATGAACGTGGCGAATGGTCCTTTGGCGTCAACCGCGCCGCGACCGTAGAGCCTGCCGTTCTCGATGCGCACTGGAATCTGCCCCGGCACGGTGTCGATGTGACCGAGCAGCACCAGATCAGGACCGGCGCCAGTGATGCCGACCGCATTTCCAGCTTCATCGACGAAACTGTCGAACCCCAGGCGTGCCATCTCTGTTGTCAGAACATGCGCCAGTTCCGCTTCCTGGGTGGAAACAGACGGGATTTCCAGCATGCGGGTGAGCAGGGCGACGGGATCGAGCGTCATGCCAGCACCTCAGCGATTGCAGCGACCACGGCGTCGATCTGCTCGTGTGTGATGACCAGCGGCGGAAGCAACCGCAGCACATTCGGTCCGGCGGGCAACGCCAGCACGCTGCGTTCCATCAGCGCAACCAGGAAGGGCTGCACCCGCTCTTTCAGTTCGATGCCGATCAGCAGCCCCTGACCGCGCACGGCGCGCACACGCGGCAGACGCAGCGCGCTGAGGCGTTCAAGGAAGTATGCGCCTTTCTCCGCAGCCTGGCGCGGCAAATCCTCATCGCGCAGCGTGCGCAATGCAGCGCGAGCGGCAGCGCAGACGAGCGGCGATCCGCCGAAGGTCGTACCGTGACTGGCTGGCGGCAACGGACCAAGGACGGCATTGATAGCGATGGCGCCCATCGGCAACCCGCCAGCGATCGATTTTGCCAGACAAAGGATAGCCGGTGCAATTCCATGATGCTCAATGGCGAACAGCGCACCCGTGCGCCCAAATCCGGTCTGCACCTCGTCGATGATCAGCAGCGCGCCACGTTCGCAGCAGATGCGCTCGACCTCTTGTAGATACCCTGGTAGCGCAGGATGAACGCCGCCTTCGCCCTGTACCGGTTCCAGCAGAACCGCTGCGGTCTCCCCGGTGACGGCAGCATCGATTGCATCCACATTGTTGTACGGCACGTGGGAAAAGCCTGGCACGAGCGGCATAAACGGTTCGCGATACTTCGGCTCGAACGTTGCCGAAAGCGCCCCCATCGTGCGACCGTGGAACCCGCGCACGGCTGCAACGATCCCGGTTCGTCCAGTCTTCAGGCGCGCGATTTTGATTGCGCCCTCGACCGCCTCCGCGCCCGAGTTGCACAGGAAAATCCGCGCGGCAAAGGGCAGCGCAGCTGCCAGTTCCGTCAGGTATGCGGCGCGCTGGTCGTTGTAGAAAATCTCCGGGCAACTGATCAGGCGCTCCGCCTGTTCACGAATGGCTGCCACAATCGCGGGATGGGCATGCCCCAGGTTCGCAGCGCCCTGTCCGCCAACGCAGTCGATATACATGCGTCCATCGGCATCCCAGAGCAGCGCCCCCTCGCCGCGGACAATCGCAACCTGACGTTTGGGGTAGACGCCGGAGGTGTATGCTGCCTCGGCGGATATGATAGACTCACTGAGCGGTAGCGTCATGATCATCTCCTGAATGGCGGTGTGTGACGACCGGTTGGGCAATCAGCAGTATCATACCTGAAAATGCACAGGGAGTCGCTATGCTTCAAGAAGAACTTCCATTCGTGGCACGGCTCATACGCGGTCAGCGTGTCGCCTCACTGGGAACGCTGGCTGAAGGTGCGCCGTTTGTGTCGCTGGTGGCGTATGCTGTCGAGGATGACCTGTGTGGTTACCTGCTGCACCTGAGCGACCTTTCGCCGCACACCCGCCACCTGCGCGCCGATCGACGCGCAGCACTGCTGATCGCCGAGCCGGAGACCCCCGCAACGGCGGATGTGCAAACGCTGGCGCGCATCACGTTGAGCGGCGTCGTTGACCTGGTGGCAAAAGATACCCCGGAATATGCAACCGGACGCGAACGCTACCTTGCGCGTCATCCGGCGGCGGCGATGCTCTTCGATTTTGCCGACTTCAATCTCTACCGTTTCACTGCCGACGGCGCGCGGTATGTCGGCGGCTTCGCACGCGCCTATACGCTCACCGTCGATCACCTGCGACGAGCGTCGTCGCTCCTCGATGCTCAACCGTCGGGCGAATCACACGCAGGATGTTGACGCCCCCTGTGACAACCTTCCACCCTCGGCGGATTTGACGCTCGATCACAATTCAGGTATAGTTGTACTGTCTGAATGTTGTATGGTACATCGTTTTCCATGTCTGCCTCCGCTTACGAATGCGCAGCGCTGCTGCTCGATACTGTTCCAGGCTTGATGCGCACCATTGCCAGCGCCATGCGCCAGCGCTACAGCGACGATGATGACATGCCGACGCTGGTGCAACTGCGCATGCTGGCGATGCTTGCAGCGCGCCCGTGGAGTTTGAGCGAACTTGCCGCAGCGCATCAGGTCACGCCATCGTCGATGTCGCGCACGGTGGATGTGCTGGTGCAGCGCGAATGGGTGGCGCGCACCACCGCGCCGGATGACCGCCGTAAAGTCGTCCTGCACCTGACGCCTGCCGGTCATGCAGCGCATGCGGCAATGGTCCACGTCGCCAGAGATGTCGCCGCTGCCCTGATCGCGCAACTCGACGCCCATGATCGTGCGCGCCTGTATGACGGACTGAGCGCCCTGCACACGCTGCTCAATACTTCCTGTCCGCTATCGGTTGGTTCTGTCTCAGGAGAAGTTTCATGAGTCCGCTTCGCCGCTCGCTGACGTTCTTGAAGCCGTATCTCTGGCTCGCTTTTGGCGCATTTGTAAGCCTTGTCCTGGCGGCTGGCGCCAACCTTGTCACGCCACAAGCCCTGCGACTGCTGATCGATCAGGGCATCGCAGGACGCAATCCGGGTGCGCTGGCATGGCTGTCGGTTGCACTGGTGGGGATCGCGATTATTCGCGGCGTGTTCAGTTTCACGTCCGGTTTCTGGTCTGAAAAAGCGTCACAGGCGGTTGCCTACGATCTGCGCAACGTGCTCTTCGCCAAAATTCAGGGGCTGAGTTTTTCCTATCACGATCGGGCGCAGACCGGGCAGTTAATGACCCGGATCACCAGTGATGTCGAACAGGTGCGCACCTTCATCGGCATGGGTCTGTTTCAGTTATTGAACGCCGCTGCGCTGATTATCGGGTGCATCACGGCGATGCTGCTGATGAACTGGCAACTGGCGCTGCTCGTGCTGCTGACCGTGCCGTTGATGGCGGGAGTCATCGGCTTCTTCATGAATGTGGTGCGACCGCTGTTCGATCAGATCCAGCAGCGGTTGGGCGCGCTCAACACGGCGTTGCAGGAGAATCTTGCCGGTGTGCGCGTGGTGCAGGCATTCGCCCGTGAACCGTATGAGTGGCAGCGCTATGGTCGCCTGAATCAGCGTCTGCTCGACGCCAACCTGCAATCGATCCGCGCCATGTCGCTGGCATTCCCCCTGATCTTCTTTATCGGCAACCTTGGTACGCTGGCGGTGATCTGGTTTGGCGGGTATCAGGTGATCGGCGGAGCATTGACCATCGGCGAACTTGTAGCGTTCAACACCTACCTGGCGTTGCTGATCATGCCGCTGATGATGCTGGGCATGATCATGGCGCAGCTGGCTCGTGCAGCGGTGAGCGCCGAGCGCATCTTCGAAGTGCTCGATGTCGAAAGCGAAGTGCATGACCGTCCCGGCGCTCGTCCGCTTCCGCCGGTCAAGGGGCGCGTTGTGTTCGATCATGTCTGGTTTGGCTATGGCGTCAGGGCGGACGACCATCCGGCGTCCGATGCGCGGCGCCCGATACGCGAGGAGAAGTACATCCTCAAAGATGTCTCATTTGTTGCCGAGCCAGGACAGACGGTGGCAATCCTGGGGAAGACCGGCGCCGGGAAGAGTACGATTATCAATCTCATCCCGCGTTTCTACGATGTCACCCACGGTCGCGTCACTATCGACGGGATCGATGTGCGTGACGTAACGCTCGAAAGTCTGCGGGCGCAGATCGGAATCGTGTTGCAGGATACCACGCTGTTCAGCGGCAGCGTGCGCGACAATATTGCCTACGGTCGCCCCGATGCGACCGATGCCGAAGTCGAAGCAGCTGCACGCGCGGCGCAGGCGCACGAGTTCATTACTGCCCTGCCCAACGGATACAACACGATCATCGGCGAGCGCGGCGTTGGATTGTCGGGCGGTCAGAAGCAGCGGATCGCCATCGCGCGCGCCCTTCTGCGTGATCCGCGCATTCTGATCCTCGATGACAGCACCTCGTCCGTCGATGCGGAAACTGAGTATCAGATTCAACTGGCGCTCGAACGACTGATGGAGGGGCGCACCTCGTTTGTGATTGCACAACGCATCAGTACAGTGCGCCGCGCCGATCTGATCCTGGTGCTCGATAACGGTCGCATCGTCGCGCAGGGTACGCACGAGGAGTTGCTGGCGACCAGCGCCCTCTACGGCGAGATCATCGACTCGCAGTTTGGCGGTGTGCGAGAAGAGGTCGAGACCGTGGAGGAGGAAATGTTGAACGTTGAACGTTGAAAGGTGAACGTTCAACGTTGAACGTTATTACGTCTTTGATCGTGATTTCTATGGCAAAACATCACCCACTCTTTGTTCAACTGGTCAAAGTGGCGACAGCGACGCACGTGGCACTCTATCGGTTGACGCGCGGCGCATTGCCGCATCCGTTTCTGGGGCGCCACTGCATTCTTCTCGTCACGACCGGGCGGCGCAGCGGAAAAAAACGCATTACCCCTCTGCTGTTCGTGCGTGACGGCGGCGACTACGTTGTGGTTGGCTCGTGGGGCGGCAGCGATACGCCGCCGCACTGGTATCTCAATGTGCGCGCCGATCCGCGCGTCGTGGTTGAGGATCACGGGCATGTGACCTCTGCTGTCGCCATTGAGATCGATGATCCAGAGGAATATGAGCGATTGTGGCGGCGATTGGTCGCTATCTATCCCGCCTATGAGGAATACCGGCGGCGCACAACGCGACGCCTTCCGATTCTCCGGTTGAGTCCGGTCGGAACGTTGAAAACGATCAGGGAGCAACGCATATGATGCATATGTTGCAGCGGGTTGCCGAGTTGCCGCAAGAGCAGGCGGAACAGCGGGGCGCGGTTGCGCGCCGGTTGCTTGGCTATTTGCGTCCCTACTGGCAGCGATTGCTGGCGATCCTTGTGCTGGTTGTGATCGCAGCAGCGTCTCAGGCGCTGGGTCCGTTGCTGATCGGCGTGGCGATCGATGGCGCGATCGCACAGCGTGATGGAGGCGAATTGAACCGTTTGATGCTGTTGCTCCTGGTGGTGTATGTCGCCGGTCTGGCTGCCGGACGGTATCAGTTCATGCTGATGGGTGAGGTGGGGCAACAGGTGCTGGCGCAGCTGCGCAGCGAAATCTTCGCCGCGTTGCAGCGGATGTCGTTACGCTTCTTTGACCGCCGCCCGGCTGGTGAACTGATGTCGCGTGTGGTGAACGACACCGAAGTGATCACCCAGTTGATGGGTCAGGGTCTGGTACAGGTGCTCGGCAGCCTGTTCGGATTGATCGGCATCCTGGTGGCAATGATCGCCCTCGACTGGCGGCTGGCGCTGGCGAGTTTCGTTGTCATTCCAGTGATGCTCTGGATGACCGGGTTGTTCTCACAGTTGTCGCGGCGGGCGTTCCGACGCACCCGCGCGACGATTGGCGATGTGTCGGCGGATATTCAGGAAGAAATTGCAGGCGTCAAAGTTGCGCAGGCGTTTACGCGCACTGCGCTCAACCAGCAGCGCTTTGCAGAGCGCAACGCGGCGAACCGTGACGCAAACGTGAATGCGACCGCGATTACGTCGGCGTTTATGCCAGCTGTGGATATACTCTCAACCGTTGCTGTCGCTATCGTGGCAGGGTTTGGCGGCTGGCTGGTTCTGCAAGACGCGGTGACCATCGGTGTGGTTGTGGCATTCCTGACCTATGTACAGCAGTTCTTCCGCCCGGTGCAGGCGCTTTCGGCGTTCTACACGACTGCACAATCGGCGCTGGCGGCAGCGGAGCGTATTTTTGCGCTGCTTGACACGCCCCCCGATCTGGTTGACGCTCCCGATGCGCAGGAACTGCCACGGATCGAGGGACGGGTCGAGTTCGATCATGTGTGGTTCAGTTATGGCGCTCGACCCGGAGAGCAACCGGTGGATGAAGAGCGCTATGTGCTCAAGGATATCTGCCTGGTTGCTGAGCCAGGGCAGACGATAGCGCTGGTTGGTCCGACCGGCGCCGGCAAAACGACGCTGGTCAACCTGATCGGACGTTTCTACGATGTCAGCGCCGGGGCGGTATTGATCGACGGCGTTGATGTGCGCAGGGTGACGCGCGCCAGTCTGCGCTCCCAGATGGGGATTGTGCTCCAGGATAGTTTTCTCTTCTCCGGTACGATTGCCGATAACATTCGTTACGGGCGCCTCGATGCAACCGATGAAGAAGTTGAGGCGGCTGCAAAGGCTGCAAATGCGCATGATTTCATCATGCGATTGCCGGAAGGGTACCAGACGCACCTGAGTGAACGGGGGAGCAATCTCAGTCAGGGGCAACGTCAGTTGATCGGGATCGCACGCGCAATCCTGGCAGACCCGCGTATCCTCATTCTCGACGAGGCGACCAGCAGCGTCGATACGCGCACCGAACAGTTGATCCAGCAGGCGTTGCGTCGCCTGCTGCGCGGGCGCACCAGTTTCGTCATTGCCCACCGTCTCTCGACCGTACACGATGCCGATCTGGTGCTGGTGCTCGATCAGGGGCGGATTGTCGAGCGCGGCACACACGAAGAACTGCTCGCACGCGGCGGGTTGTACGCCGAATTGCATCGCCGCCAGTTCCGCGATGAACTGTTGCTCCGGGCAGCATGAACGGCGCAGCGGCGCAGCAGACGTAGAGAGAGATGGAAGACTCTGCGCACCCGGCGTCTTGGCAGTGCATGTTTGCAGTGAAGTCGTCGTTGAGACCGCTGCAAAAAGGGTATGTCACCGCTAAGGCGCAGCGTTCGCAGAGGCGGACTCCATAGCAGGTCACGCACACGCATGCTGCGCCATGCATTCCATTTTCAGGGTTCTCTGTGCCCTCGGCGTCTCGGCGGTGCATGTTTGCAGTGACGTCGTCGTTGGAAAAGGAAACGGCATGCGGCGGGGAAAAGACCAGACGCCGTCGGATGCGCTTAACGTCGATCACCATTGACCACCGCGAACGACGAGCGACGCAGCATCTTTACCGCATATTCCAATCCCTCGCGTAGTGTGGCTCTGGTCACCAGATCGCCCAGGTCAACCCCGCTGGCAACGAGCGCCTGTGACACTTCGGGATTGATGCCGACCAGAATGCAACGTGCTCCGAGCAATCGCGCTGCGGTTGTCGCCTGGATCAGCCAGATGCTGACCTGAGCATCCACCACCGGCACGCCGGTGATGTCGAGGATCGCCGCCTGTGCGCGTTCCGCGACGATCCGTTCGAGGAGACGGCGCTGCAACAGGCTGGCGCGCTCCGCATCGATCTCTCCAACCAGCGGCGCAACCAGCACCCCTTCCATGATTGGAATGATTGGCACGCTCAACTGTCGTACTGTTGCGCTGAGTTGTTCGCGCGCTGCGGTTTCCTCGTGCAGTTGCGCCAGCGCGCGTTCGAGTTCAGTTGCGCGCTCTGCCAGCAGTGTGTTCTGATAACGCACCTCGGCGCGCTCGCGCTCAAGTTCAGCAGCCATATCGTTGAATGCATGCGCCAGCAGCACCAGTTCGCGCCCTCCCCGCGGTCGAACGCGAGCTTCTCCCTCGCCGCGCGCCAGACGGGCGGTAGCAGCAACCAGTTCACTCAGCGGACGGGTGATCAGCGACGCCAGCAATACGCCGAGCGCAATGCCAGCGACCAGGAGGATGGCGAGCACGCCGCCGCCAATCGTTTGAGTACGAGCGGTCTCCTGATCGATCTCCTTCGTGGCAACCGTTAACTGCAACAGCGCCGTGTCCGAGAGCGCAGACGCTTCACGCGACAGTTGACCCGCCTGAGGTCTCAGGCGACTGTTGATCAGCGTTTCGGTGCGAATGTAGGCGCTCGACAGGCTGGCAATACTTTTGAGCGAGCGATCAAAACTTTCAGAAACGCTCTGCAACCGTTCGAGATCGTCTGGTTGGACGACTCGTGTCTGACTGTTCAAAACGAGATAGCGACGCAGGAAGGTGCGCGCCTGACGCAGTTCGGCAATCGCGTTATCGGCGGCGCCTATCGTATTGTCGCTCTCCATCTGCCCGACCCAGACATACGCCAGTTGCAGGCGCGTACTCGCCCGGCTCAGATCCATCAGCGCCAGATAATCGCCTGACGTCACCGGTCTGGCATTGCTGATCGCCTGCTCAATCGTCTGGTATTGCTGCAAGAACATGGTGTACAGATCGTCACGCATGCGCTGCTGAGCAGTGATGCTGGTGCTGGTCTCGTCGAATATCTGGCGGTAGGTTGCTGCCTGCGCCTGTATTCGTTTCAGATGCTCGCGCATTGCCGGGTTGTGCGCGTCTCGTTTCAGGCGCTCAATTGTGCGTTGCAACGTATCGAACTGGCGTACTGCATCCCGGTATCTGCTCTCGTCCGGTTGCAGCAGATACCGATCCACCTGGCGTTGCGCATCGGCGATAGCAGTGAATGCCTCAATGCTGTAGCGCGTGTCGATGGTGACATCGGAGCTCAGTTGCTCCAGGCGGTTGCGGATGGCGCTCAGGTGAACGAACATGAAGAGACCGAAGATCAGCGTCAGGGAGACGACAATGCCGTATCCCAGGATGAGACGCGAACGAAGCGACAGGTCGCGTCCGAGAACAAGAGGTGTGGTTGTGCGGGCAGACGAGGCCATATGCGTTCATTCTGCTCGTTCATAGTGATGCTCTTCTGGCATCATCATACTGTATCGGTTGAACCCGAACGTTGTAGAATAGTTAACGAAATGCGATCAATTTGTTTGCAATACGGGGCGCATTCGCAGGTTGCCAGCGTCTTCCTTCACCGTGATTGTCGTGAAACCTTCAGTGCGGGATCGTGTACAATAGGCGGGCGGTTGGTTTTCTCTGGCGGCTGCACGTCCGTCGGATCTGTAGAACTGCACAAAAGGATGCTCTCATGACAAGTCCGCTTCGTGATTTTCTGGAAATTCCCTACGATGAACTCGAGGAACTGAACCTTCAGATGAAGGCGTTACGCCTCGCCCGCACGCCGGTGGACATCCTGCGTGAGGAGCGCTGCCGGTACCTCGCCGATGAAAAGCGCATCAAGGCGGTGACCGTCTGCTTCGCCGATCTCGAAGGTCGGCTGCATATGCTGGATTACGACAAAAAGTTCCTGCTCAAATCCGCCGATAATTTGACATTCGACGGTTCATCGATCCGCGGTTTTTCACGCCAGGCGGAATCCGATCTGCGCCTGGCAATCGATTGGGCGGCATTTTACTGGTTGCCGGCGGACGTGTTCGGTCCGGGCAAGGTACTGGTGTTCGGTGATGTACTGGAGCCGGATGGAACGCCGTACAGCGCAGATATCCGTTCACGGCTGAAGCGGTATGTGGATGATCTGTATCGCCGCGATGGTCTGGTGTGTCACGTGGCGACGGAAATCGAAGGCTTTCTGTTCCAGGGGCAACGTGCCGAGCAACGCTTCCGCGAAACCGACCGCTTCGAGTTCATTACAACCAGCGGGTACTACCACTCGCTGCCGGGTGATGCGCTGCGTCTGTTCATCGATGCCGCTGCCGAGGCGCAGCGCGCGATGGGCTTTGCCAATGAAAAAGACCACCCGGAAGTCGCCCCGTCACAGTTTGAGATGAACTACTCGTACACCGAAGCGCCGATTGCCGCCGATCAGGTACTGCTCTACAAACTGGTCTGTCGCCAGGTGGCGCATAAGATGGGAATGACGGCAAGTTTCCTTCCCAAACCGGTCACCGGCGTCAACGGCAGCGGGATGCATACCAACCTGTCGATTGCGCGCGGCGATACGAACCTGTTCTACGACTCCGCCGGACGTGACGGCATCTCGTCCTTCGGCTGGAGTTTCATCAACCGTATTCTGCATCACGCCAGGGATCTCTGTCTGATCCTCAATTCGAGCGTCAATGCGTACCGGCGCCTCGATCCGCACTACGAAGCGCCGAACGAGATTAAGGCGTCGCCGGTTGATCGCGGCGCCATGATCCGCATTCCGATCGGGAATGCACGCTCGGCGCGGATCGAGGTGCGCTCGATTGCACCGGATGCCAATCCGTACCTTGCCATCTACTCGCTCTTGAGAACCGGCCTCGAAGGCGCAGAAGTCCCGACAACCGATCCCTATCAACCGCTCGGCATCCTGCCCGATAACATCTACGATGCACTCGATCATTTCTGTGCCAGCGCGTGGATCAAGGAAATTATAGGGGGGGATGTGGCAGAACGCTTTGCAGCCGCCAAACAGGCATCCGCCGATCGTTGCCCGCGCCTGCTTGGGACGATCATCAAGCGCGCTGAGATTCAGTTTCACCACGAAGTGACCAATCAGCATTTGTGGAACTTCTTCTGATGCAATCTACCATCAATGACTCGCTTCCCATGCTCTTCATTGCCGGCAGGAAGAGTTGGGAAATGCCCGAATTAACGGCGCTCAATACGCTGCCGCCGCATGCTCTGACCATTCCTTTTCCAGCCCACAGTCCGATTGATGCCGATCCACTGGCGTCGCCGTGGCGCCAGAGTCTGAACGGCGTCTGGGAGTTCCTGATCGTGCCGCGCCCCGACCATGTGACGGGTGCAGCGCTGGCAGGCGGCGATTGGAAGCCGATCCAGGTTCCCGGCAACTGGACAATGCAGGGGTTCGGAACGCCGCACTATACCAACGTGCAGATGCCCTTTCCCCAGATGCCGCCATCGGTTCCCGACGATAATCCGACCGGCGTCTATCGCCGTCGGTTTACGCTTGCTCCCGACTGGCGCGGACGGCGGATCGTGCTGCACATTGCCGGGTGCGAGGGCGCGTGTTATGTGTATCTCAACGATCAACCCGTCGGTTTTCATAAGGACTCACGCACCCCCGCAGAGTACGATGTGACCGGCGCGGTGCGCTTCGATGCGCCGAATGAACTGATTGCCGTTGTGCTGCGCTGGTCCGACGCCAGTTTCGTCGAAGATCAGGATCACTGGTGGCAGTCGGGCATTCACCGTGATGTGTTTCTCTATGCCACCGATACCGTCTATCTGGCGGATCTGTCAGTACGCGCGGATGTGAGCGATGATCTGCAGGAGGGCATACTTCGGGTGCGCTGCACCCTTGATGCTATCGGTGAAGCCGGGGAGCATACCCGCGTCGAAGCGCAACTCTATGATGCGCACGGGACGCAGATGTTTGCTGAGCCGCTCGGCGCCACCTATACGCAGACCCATCCACGCTTCGGGGTGCGTCGCTTTGTGCGCCCGGAACTGCTTCTGGAGGGACATGTACCGTCGCCACATCTGTGGTCGGCGGAAACGCCATACCTGTACACACTTGTCGTGACCGTGTATGGACCGGCTGGACCAGAGAGAAGTGCGTGCCGGGTTGGTTTCCGCTCGATAGCCATTCGTCACCGTCAACTGCTGGTGAATGGTCGGGCGATCACCATCAAAGGGGTCAACCGTCACGATCATTCCGATACGACCGGCAAAGCAGTCAGTCGGGAATTGATGGAACTCGACATTCAACGCATGAAGCAGTTCAACATCAACGCTGTGCGTGCGTCGCACTACCCGAATGACCCATACTGGCTCGATCTATGCGACCGTTATGGTTTGTATGTGATCGATGAGGCGAATATCGAGGCGCACGCATTCTACTTCGACCTTTGCCGCGATGCGCGCTACACGCGGGCGTTTGTCGAACGGGTGCGGAACATGATCGAGCGCGACAAAAATCATCCCTCGATCATCCTCTGGTCGCTGGGGAATGAGAGCGGATACGGTCCGAATCACGATGCTGCCGCCGGTCTTGCGCGTCGTCTCGATCCGTCACGACCGCTGCACTACGAGGGCGCCATCTCACGCTGGATGGGCGAGTCGTGGCATGGTGGACGCACTGTGACCGATGTGATCTGCCCGATGTATGCCTCCATCGAGGAGATTGTTGCGTGGGCTGAGCAGGAAACCGACGATCCACGCCCGTTGATCCTCTGTGAGTATTCCCATGCGATGGGAAACAGTAACGGCAGTCTGGCAGATTACTGGGAAGCGTTCGAGCGCTATCCAGCGCTACAAGGCGGTTTCATCTGGGAATGGGTCGATCACGGCATCCGTGCGACCGATGCGCAGGGGCGCGTCTACTGGGCATACGGCGGCGATTTTGGCGATGTCCCCAACGATGCCAACTTTGTGTGCGATGGTCTGGTCTGGCCCGACCGCACACCCCATCCGGCGTTGTACGAGTACAAGTATCTGATCCAGCCGGTGCGCGTCGAACTGGTCGATCCGTCTGGAACGATGCTGCGGATCGTCAATCGCCAGGATTTTGCCAGCATCGATTGGTTGGACGGGGTGTGGGAAGTGATTGCTGACGGCGTGCCGGTGGCATCTGGCAGGTTGCCCGAACTTCATGCCGCACCGGGCGAAGCGCAGGTGGTGAAACTGGATCTCGACGCAGCGCATGGAGCGGGCGAACGTTTCCTGACGGTGCGCTTCTACCAGCGTGAAGCGACTCTCTGGGCGCCTCCAGGGCACGAGGTTGCCTGGCAGCAACTGCCGCTTCCAACGGTCGCCGCGATGCCTGAACCGGTTATTGCGGGCGAATCTGTGGTGGTGGAGCAGCGTCCGGATCGTATCACGCTGCGCGCTGGCGCCACGCACGCCGTGTTCGACGTCAGGAGCGGGACTCTGGCATCGTTTGGGCGCGATGAGCAAAACCTGATCGTTCGTGGTCCGTTGCTGAACGTCTGGCGGGCGGCAACCGATAATGACGGCTTGAAACTGCGGGACGAACCGGAGAAGCCGCTGGCGCGCTGGAAGGCGTTGGGTCTGCACCGGCTGCACCATCGCCTGAACCACATACGAGTGGTTGCCGCTGACAACGGGGCGGCGTCGGTTGAAATCGAGCACGCCGCCACCGGTCGCGACCGGTGGGACGATTTTATCCATATCCATCGCTACACCCTGCACGCCGACGGCGAACTATCGGTAGAGAACACCGTCATCATCGGCAATGCCATCAGCGATCTCCCGCGCGTCGGGGTATGCATGCTACTGACATCCAATTTGGAACATCTCGAATGGTATGGACGCGGTCCGTGGGACAACTACAGCGATCGCAAGGCAAGCGCCTTAATGGGGCGCTGGCGTTCGACCGTGACCGACCAGTACGTGCCGTACATTATGCCGCAAGAGCATGGGCACAAAACTGATGTTCGCTTCCTGCTGCTGACCGATCAGGACAGGCGTGGGTTGTTCATCGGCGGACAGCCGACCTTCGAGTTTTCGGCGCTACACCACAGCGACGATGACCTGTTTCGCGCCCTGCACACTATCGATCTGACGCCGCGTGCTGAGGTCTTTCTCAATCTCGATGCAGCGCATCGCGGTTTGGGAACCCTGAGTTGCGGACCTGACACGCTCGAACAGCACCGTTTGATGGACTCAGTGTATCGGTTTGGGTATCGGATGCGGGCAGTGTCGTCGGATGTTGGATAGATTTCTGCAACGCCTGGCACACTCTTGCTGAGGATCGCTGGCAGGGGATGGGGTAATCGGAAGTGGGTCGTATGGGAATAAATTTGATTTCGTCTATACGCGCGCACAGTCAACAATAGTTCTACCGGGGGTCGCTTCAGGACCTTACCTCGTGCGCTTGCGGATGAGCGGCTGGCGCCCTGAACCGCACCATGCACCGGTGCTCAC